>PJQF01000088.1_pt1 | contig 59725 bp, 60 predicted proteins | sample 1503741 | NCBI WGS metagenome assembly PJQF01 (sample SAMN07775949, study PRJNA414020) | Biofilm metagenome, whole genome shotgun sequencing project. | isolation source: biomolecule (vanillin) treated reverse osmosis membrane biofilm | place: India: Nagpur | collected 2017-03-21
CTCTATAATAGTTACCAAATTTTCCGTCCTGCGCTAGGTGAAATTTTAGATGAACATGTATACGATGATCTCGTTGCAGAAATCCGTTCGATCTCGCTTCTCGTGGAAGGCGTAATTGCCACGGAGAAATGCTTCATCCGCAAAGCTGGAATGAAATATCACGTGGACTTACACGCCATTGTTGATGGAACGATCTCCGTGCAAGAAGGTCATACCATTGCACATCGACTGAAAGATAAATTGCGCGAACAATTGCCGGAGCTGGGGCATGTATTAATTCATGTGGAGCCGGGCAGAAACTAACTACATTTTCTCCGGCACCTGAATACCGAGCAAGCGCATGGAAGCTTTTAGCACGTCAGCAACTGTTTTAGATAACGCAATTCTGAATTTTAGTTTAGACGGATCGACTTCGTTGAAAATGGAAACAGATTGATAAAACTGATTGTATTCTTTCGCTAGTTCGTAAGCATAATTTGAAACAATGGCCGGTGAATATTCGCGCGCAGCCTCATTCAACTTAGCGTGATAATTATTTAAACGGAAAATAATTTCACGCTCAATTCCTTCCAACGCATCTACGTTCTTCAAAGAGTCAGCTTGCACTTCTACATTCATCGAAGTTGCTTTACGCAAAATAGCTTTGATCCGTGCATGTGTGTATTGAATGAACGGTCCGGTGTGGCCTTGTAACTGAATAGACTCGTTCGGGTCGAACAGCATTCTTTTTTTAGGATCAACTTTTAACAAGAAAAATTTCAATGCACCTAGTCCCACCATTTCTGCCAATGCTTTGATATCGGCTTCTGTCATCTCTTCAATTTTTCCCAGTTCGCGCGTTTGCTTCTCGGCTTCATCCACCATCTCCTGCATCAAGTCATCGGCATCCACCACCGTACCTTCGCGACTTTTCATTTTGCCGGAAGGCAAGTCCACCATTCCATACGACAGGTGATAACATTTCTCAGCCCACGCGTAGCCTAATTTTTTCAAAATCAGAAACAGCACTTTGAAGTGATACTCCTGCTCATTGCCGACAGTGTACACCTGACCTTCAATTTTAGGAAAATCGCGGAAACGCAAAATAGCGGTACCGATGTCTTGTGTCATGTACACCGAAGTACCATCGGAGCGCAATAATAACTTTTGATCCAATCCATCCGAAGTAAGATCTACCCACACCGAGCCATCGTCTTTTTTAAAGAAAACGCCTTGCTCCACACCGCGCAACACTTCGTCTTTACCTAATAAGTAGGTGTTCGATTCGTAGTAGAGTTTTTCAAAATCTACGCCCATGCGTTTGTAGGTGGCATCAAATCCATTGTACACCCAACCGTTCATGGTTTTCCAAAGTTGAACCGTTGCAGGATCGTTTGCCTCCCATTGCTGCAATAAGTTTATAGCCGCCTTCATGATAGGCGCTTGCTTCTCCGCTTCTTCTTTCGTTACTCCTTTTGATTCTAGCTCTGCTATTTGTGCTTTATAATTCTTATCAAATTCAACATAGTATTTTCCAACCAGCTTATCTCCTTTCAAACCGGAACTCTCCGGAGTTTCGCCATTGCCAAACAATTGCCATGCGGCCATGCTTTTGCAAATGTGAATGCCGCGGTCGTTTATGATTTGTACTTTGTGCACCTTGTATCCGAGTGCTGAATAAATCTTAGCAACAGAATAGCCTAAAAAATTATTTCGTAGATGTCCTAAGTGCAAAGGCTTGTTGGTGTTTGGTGAAGAGTATTCCACCATTACTTCCCTCCCATTGGCAGGTAGTTGCAAGTAATTTTGCTGATTATAAATCGATGCAAACACTTCTGCCCATACAGAATCTTTTATAGTAAGGTTCAAAAAACCTTTGACAACGTTGTAGCGGATCACTACACCAGAATTGGCAACCAAATGATCGCCAATCATTTTTGCCGTTTCTTCAGGCGATTTTCTGGAGAGCTTCGTCAGGGGAAAACACACAAGGGTATGCGATCCTTCAAACTCTGCGTTGGTCGGTTGCAACTGTAATTGTTCTACCTTTTGATTGAAAGTATCTGATACAGCTTGATGAGCCACTGTTCGTAATTGAGCTTCTAAGTTCATGAGATGGATCGTGTAATTGATAGAGACTGTTTAATCTGTTGAATAAATTCGGAAGGATGGTCTATCGGAACTAACAAAACATTTCCCTTCTTTTTAATTCCGTAAATCATGGATACCTGAATGGGTTCCTTTAATTCGATTGCTACTGTGTATGGTTCCAACGACTTGAGCAATCCAATCGAAATAATCTGCTTTTTGGTATCGCTATAGTTTGAGGTCGATATTACCTGTTGAATTTGATCCAATGATATCTTCTCATCGACAAATAGCCCATAACGCATATGAAGTACCGATGAAATATTCGTTACACGAAGGCGCATCGCTTGCACGTGGGCTACAATCTGAATAACTAAGTAAATCGACAAGGCTAACATCGACCACGCGATTACCGGGCTAAGCTTGATAAAAAGGAGATGCGTGACTGCCGTTTCCGCCACTAGGATAAAAATCAGAAAGCCATAAATCATTCGGCTGTTGTTGGCTTGATAACAAGTGAATGGAGAATTTTTAGGAGTTTTTTTCCACCAACCAACAAATGCGTAGTACATCATAGAAAATTCTGTAGCGAGTATGTTAGAAAACCAATTTATACCCGCTATTTTTTGAGTTGCCTTCTTGATAGCACTGAAGACATCTTCCTCCTCATCTCGCGTTGCCGTTTTTACAAACTGAAAAGCATAATAAAAAATGGTAGCCAACGATATCAATTCCAATATTGGAGCTATCCATTTCAAGAAATGAATCATAAAATGAGTTTCAGTCGGAAGCAGCAATTTGGATAGCAGAAAACCAAACGCCATCATTGGGAAAACCAAAAGCAACCGGGTGTTAAACTTTCGTGCGGCAATTAGGTAAAACAGTGGAATAGAAATGATCAGGTCAAACGAGACTGCCTCAAAAAATAAACTTCCTTCAGTTTTGAAAATAAGGAGAATCGCCAATATCAGATAGGCTGCTACTGGAAAGAAAAACGGTCGAATGTAATCTCGGGTGATGGTCATACAGTAAAAGCAACAAGACACCCATCGAGGTGTCTTGTTGGATATATCGTTACAAACTGAAAATTACATATCCAATATATACGCAAACATCAAAGGCGCTACAATCGTAGCATCACTCTCTACTATAAACTTCGGAGTATCGATGCTCAGCTTGCCCCACGTAATTTTTTCGTTGGGAACAGCACCTGAGTACGAACCGTAGCTGGTAGTACTATCGCTGATCTGGCAGAAATAACTCCAGAACGGAACGCCATCTCTTTCCAGATCTTGATGCAACATCGGCACCACACAAATCGGGAAGTCTCCGGCAATACCTCCGCCAATCTGGAAGAAGCCGATACCATCCTTTCCTGCGTTGTTGGTGTACCAATCGGCCAACCACACCATGTATTCAATACCACTCTTCATCGTGCTGGCCTTCAATTCACCTGTCAACACATACGAAGCAAAAATATTTCCCATTGTGCTGTCTTCCCATCCGGGCACCACCATCGGCATGTTTCTTTCAGCAGCCGCAATCATCCAACTGTTTTTCGGATCGATCTCATAATATTGTTTCAAATCACCGCTGTTGATCATGCGGAACATAAACTCGTGTGGAAACAACCGCTCGCCTTTGTCTTCGGCATCCTTCCACACTTTAAACAAGTGTGCTTGCAATCTGCGGAAAGCTTCTTCCTCGGGGATACAGGTGTCTGTCACACGGTTCAAATGGTTTTGCAATAAGTCCCACTCTTGTTCAGGCGTCAAATCTCTGTAGTTTGGAATGCGCTTGTAGTGCGAGTGCGCCACCAGATTCATAATATCTTCTTCCAAGTTGGCACCCGTGCAGGAAATGATATGCACTTTATTTTGGCGGATCATTTCTGCAAAGCTGATACCCAATTCGCCTGTGCTCATGGCACCTGCCAGTGAAACGAGCATCTTTTTGCCCTCGGCCATGTGTTTTTTATATCCTTTAGCGGCATCTACCAACGCAGCCGCGTTGAAGTGCAGGTAGTTTTTCTCAATGAAAGCGGAAATGGGTCGGTTTTGGCTCATGATGATGATTAAATTTTGACGCGAAAATACGGAAACTATGGCATGTGGCAAGGAGAAGTTTTGATGAAAACTTATGATAATGCCAATAGTCTATCATTTATAATAATGCAAAAAAAAGGAAACAGAGCTACTAAAAGGAGAATGCTATTGAGAACAGGATCATTGCTTCCTCGCTTTGCCTTTAATAGATTTGCCAAATTCTATTACTAAAATTCAATAAAGATGCTTGATATAAAAGTCCACGAGGAACAAAAAGAAGACGATGAGAGCGAAGCGAGATATTGGGTTGCTATTAATGGTATTGCAGATCAAAAATCCTTTATTATCTCAAACAATGACAGATCATATCGTGAGTTATATCTTTATGAATGGGATGCATTCCAAGAGCTTACCAAATACTCAATAGCGGAAATTGCCAAATATGGCTTTTCACTAATTCGCTATGAAGGAATCGCTGATGATTACGGTGCTATGGGCGAACATGATAGCGGAGATATTGAACTCCTAATTCTCTCTAATTCCGAAGCTGTTCCAAGTTTAAAGTGGATAATACAAGTCGATCTCGAGCAGTGGAGCAAACCATGGAGTATAAAAGAGTTTACAAAGGAGTTGAAAGGTCGAATTGAGATCGAGGCAGGTACAATTGGTTATTGGCAAAGGGAAGAAGATTATGCTCCAAGCGGATTTGGTATTTCGCTTTTAATTAACAGAGACGACATACTTCAAAATGCGATCAATGAACTCGAGGTTCTTTTGAAGAGTCTATTCGAAAAAACTAGCAAAGCCTTGTTGGGAAAAATTGATGAAGATTCACTTATCACTTTTTTCCAATTCAACGATTCGACTTCAGTTGCCTGCAAGCAATACCTTATATACTTCGCTCAATTTTTGGCAGATCTCGGGATCGATACAAATACCGAATTAACACAGCAAGCTCATAACACGCTTTTTAAGGTTATCCCAAAAGACAAGAATCAATCGCTACAGCAAATAAAAGAAGCATTGGATGTTTATCTTGCTGCCTCCAATATGGAAGCATCAAAGTTAAGTTCTTTTTCCACTGGATCTGACGACATAGCTATTCATCAATGGTTTTCAACAATCTCTCATTTGCAAAGTCAATTGTACTTGGCAAATGCAATTATCAATGCTAAAGAAGCTGAATCGGAGTATTTGCGAGTAACTAACATGCATTACAAAAAGCAATTACTTCTTTCCGTTCCTGAATCAAAAAATGAAGCAACTGAGAAAGAAGAGGTTATTCCCGGCATTGTTTCCGTAAGTCAATATGATGGGAATGGAGTTACAATTAATATAGCCCGTTTGGTCAAAATGTTAAAACGGAGGTTGGGATTTATGAAGTAATTTAAAAAATTAACAACAAAAGAAAGATTGTTATTGAATAGATTTCATAGCTGCTATTTTAAAATTGTTGAATGCCAAGTCAGAAAACTCCTCTCAATTTTCCTAACTTTCTTTAAAATTCAAATAGCATGGCCGCCACCAACTGGAAAAAAGAAATCCTACCTCTCATCAAAAAATACAAAGGCAAAAAACACCCTTTAGATTACAACAATTTTTATGAACTGATTGTGATGGTGGTGCTGGCCGCACAAGACTCCGACCGACATATCAATAAATTGGCGCCCGATCTTTTTGCAGCTTTCCCCGATATGAAAGCACTCGCCAAAGCCGATGCAGAAGCCATCTACGAAAAGATCAGCAAAGTGCGCAACTTCCGAAACAAAACGAAGTGGCTGCTGGGCATTGCCAGTACGATCAAAGACAATAAAAATATTCCGACCACACTCGATGCCCTCACCGAAATGGCCGGCATCGGCAGAAAATCAGCCAACGTTATATTGCGCGAAATGGGGCAACCGGCCGAAGGTATCATGGTAGATCTGCATGTAGTACGCGTGGCTCCACGCCTCGGCATTGCCAAAGGAACCGATCCCAAAAAACTGGAAAAACAAATGATGGAAGTACTCGACCCCAAAGACTGGGGCGAAGCCGGCATGGCCATCTCATTTCTTGGCAGAGAAACCTGCCGCCCAAAAAATCCAAAATGCAACGAGTGCGTGCTGAGCAAGGTGTGCGAATATTACGCCACTGAAATTAAATAAAATGGATAAGCACCATGCTGAGTTATTGAAGATCATCCGGATCAATGCGGGCGATGAAACGTATCATTACGATTACATCGGCACCCAACATCCATTGTACAAAATCACCAATCCGGTGCTGCGTCTCATCGCCAAAGAATGGAAGCGCGACCACAAACAAATGAGTGTAGCGGCATTTCAAAAAATGATCACCAGCCTCGTGCATGGAAAAAGTGCCACCGAAAAGTTACTGGCTGGCATGTTGCTCGATGTAGCCACACCCGAGCAGCGCAATTTCAAACCAACTCTTTTTGACGATTGGCTTGATCATGTAGAAGGCTGGGCCGAAGTAGACACCCTGTGCACCGGAAAATTTACCAACACAGAAATTCCACGGCAGTGGAATGATTGGCAAAAGTTGTTAACGAAATGGACCAAGAGCAAAAACATTCATAAGCGCAGAGCTTCGCTCGTGTTTTTGTGTTCACCGGCACGTCAGCAAAAAGACGAAAGCCTAGCCACACTCGCGCTTGCCAACATCGATCAACTCAAACACGAAAAAGATATCCTGATCACCAAAGCCATCTCATGGTTGCTGCGCAGTTTGGTTAAGCATCATAAAAAATTAGTGAGCGAATATGTAACTGCAAATAGATCGAGCCTCCCCGCCATTGCTGTTCGCGAGACGATGACAAAAATTACAACCGGAAAGAAAAATCCGAAGTTATGATTTTGGCGGCCTAGCCGCTGCGCGTCTACCGCGCTATCCGCTTCAAGCCCCCTCATTAAAGTTTTGAGTTATCGAAACACACGAGTTATCGGGTGCTTTCCGCTACTATCGCTGGCCGATGCCCGTACGCAACGCATCTAAACATTAATATCTAATCATTTCAATCACATCGCGACCTCAGTACGAATTCCTCCGAGGCTTTTTAGTCGTAAAAAGATAACCTCGGAGGAATCCTCAGATTCTAATTTGAAATTTTAAAAAACCGCTGACTTCGTTCAAATTCCTCCGTGGTTTTATTATTCGAAGTAAGATAAACATCGGAGGAATTGATGTTTCTAATTCCTCCGAGGCTTTTTAGTCGTAAAAAGATAACCTCGGAGGAATCCTCAGATTCTAATTTGAAATTTTAAAAAACCGCTGACTTCGTTCAAATTCCTCCGTGGTTTTATTATTCGAAGTAAGATAAACATCGGAGGAATTGATGTTTCTAATTCCTCCGAGGCTTTTTAGTCGTAAAAAGATAACCTCGGAGGAACCCTCAGATTCAAAATTGAATTTTTTAAAAAACCGCTGATTAAGTTAATATTCCTCCGAGGTTTTATTATTCGAAGTAAGATAAACCTCGGAGGAATTGATGTTTCTAATTCCTCCGAGGCTTTTTAGTTGTAGAAAGATAAACCTCGGAGGAATCATTTACTTCGCGGCCACCTGAAATGCTTTCTCACCATTTTTCTCCACTTCCCGAAGCGTGCGCAATTGCTTCATCTCCTCCAACAACTGTAACAAGGCAGCGTCATCAGATGCACCCAGATGCGCTTTTATCTCCGAAAGAGATTTGACATCATTAGGTGCCTTACGAAAATTGGTAATGAAGTTGAGGATATCGATTTTTTTCATCGTGCAATTGAGTTAAAAGTCTTGTTTCTACGGCAAATGAAAGTGTAGGGTTTTACTCAGAATTCAATTAATTGACCAATTAAGAATCGTTTTTTAACAATATTAAGACGTATATGTAAGCATTTTATTAAAACGATAACTAATAGAGAAACTTACTGAAATGCTGCAATTTAGAAACTTTCAAAAATCGTATGGATACCAAACCATCATTGAAATTGAGAGTCTGACGCTTCAACCCAGTATTTATTGGATACGTGGGGCTAATGGAACTGGAAAAAGTTCGTTGCTTAAATCAATAGCAGGAATCGTTCATTGTGAAGGTGACATTCTCTTAAATTCTAATATTAGCCTGAAAAAGAATCCCATAGATTATCGAAAGAAAATCAACTTTGGCGATGCCGAGCCCCTTTTTCCGCAGTTTCTAACAGGTTTTGAATTGATACAATTATTCATCGAAGCAAAAAGCGGCTCATACGGTCAGATTGAAGACATCGTTCAATCTTTTGGAATCCATAACTACCTCAATCAACCCATCGGTACGTTATCGAGTGGAGCATTAAAAAAACTCTCGTTAGTTCTCTCCTTTATTGGAAACCCTGAAATTATTTTGCTAGACGAGCCATTAATCACCTTAGATGCGGATGCGCAGGTAAATTTACTGAACTGGATAAAAGAAAAACACCTTATAAATCGAATCAGTTTTCTCATCACATCCCATCAAGATTTTGCCCTCGGTAGTTTGCCAACCACTGCGCAAATTGTGATTGAAAACAAAAAACTGAAGGTATCGCTCGTAGCATGAAAACAACAACTTCTATTTTATTTAAGCTTTTGGTTCGGGGCTTTTACTACGCACATGCAGGTTTGTTCTTTTCCTTCTTTATTCTGTTTGGCATGTCTTTGGTATTTGTTCAAGTATTAAACCAATCACATCTATCAGAAACAGAGATCGTCAAACATAACTTACTACTCGTCATAGAAGTGGCTAGTTCACCGGAAGTTGCTGGTTTGCTGATGATCTTATGGCTTCTGATTACAATCAAAAGCTGGACTTATATGTTTAACCAACTTGGGCAAGTCGATCATCAATTTTTGCATCACAGTGTTAATTCACTCGATAAGAAAAAACAAATCACTGTTTGGCTTCTTATCAATCTCGTCATAGCTTCACCCATGTTGCTTTATTTATTCTTCGCCATGGTGATTGGTTTTCTTTACAATTTCTACCAGGTACCACTGATTGCGATCATTATCCTATTTTCATTCTGCGTTGTTGGAGCTTTTCTACTATTCAACTGTCTTCATAAACCAACTCGTTCTTCTCACTTCTCTTGGCCGATAAAAAGTATCATGGGATGGAAAAAACCGCTATTCAGTTTATCATTGTATCATCTTGTCTACAATTTGAAAATCTCATTGGTCGTTACTAAATTAATTTCAATAATTCTTTTGGCAGGTGGTTTTCTACTTCTTCATAATGCCGATAACACGCTTCAGGCAGGCGGAATAATTGTACTGGCTACCTCAATTGCTCATAGCTTCTTGCTATTTGAATCTTTTCAATTTGAAAGGGTGTATTTAATTTTCACAAGAAATTTTCCGGCCCAGAAAGTAGTTTTGTATGCTAATGAGTTTATGGTTTACCTTTTAGTTACTCTTCCCGAAAGTTTGTGGATGATTTCAAAATTTGAACCAACAGTAGCTATTAGATTGCTACTTTTAAACTGGGGAACCGGAATGTTTTTGCGGAGCCTCTTATATCTTCAACCTAGAAATAGGGGAAACTATTTGATGTGGGTATTTTGCCTTTTCATCATTCTATTCGCTGTGATATTGTCAAAGTTATTTTGGACAGCCATTGCTGTAAATACCTTATTATCAATATTTATTTTTCAGCGATTTTATGACACTCTAGATTCCGCCACAACAAATTAGCAAACTATTCAGCTAGGACAGTTCTGCTTTCAATAGATTTAGCAGCAGCTTCCAAGATTTCAAAAGCACTTTCCGCCATTCGGTTTTCGGTGTCTAGCGTAGGGTTCACTTCTACAATCTCCCAAGCACATACGCGCGGATCTCTACACAACTCTACATTCAACAACTTCGCTTCTTCTACTGTCAATCCATTAGGCACAGGTGTGCCGGTGCCGGTAGAAAAGCGACTGTCAATACTATCTACATCAAACGAAACATAAATTAAGTCGCAGTGGTCGAGCATTTGCAACACGCGCTGCGCCATTTTATCAGCCCCATTCTTTTTAATATCCTCAACCTCGATGAAATTGATGTTGTTCTTATTGATCAGATAATTTTCAGGCTTCTCTAAATCGCGCACGGCTACGTACACCAAATCTTCGGCATTGATTTTTGCGCCTTGCACACCAACATTTTTGATTTGCTCCCAATAGTCGAGGGTTTCACCGCGGGGGTCATTGACTTTACATTCCAGATTGTCATAATCCAAAGCCATCGCCAAAGGCATGCCGTGCATATTTCCCGAAGGCGTAGTAAAAGGCGAATGAATATCCGCATGGGCATCAATCCACACCACACCCAGTTTCTTTTTCGGATATGCCTTTTTGATTCCGGCAATCGTGCCGTAGGCAGTTGAATGATCTCCTGCCATGATCAACGGAAAGTAATCATCAAAAAGCTGTTCGTACACTTCGAGGCAAACGCGCTCTTCCATAATCAGTACGCCATCAATGAATTTCGCGTAAGCGTGTTCGGCCCCGTCAAAAAGCAATTCGTTTACGTTTTCAACTTCTACCGAATCGTATTTTCTGAACAAATCCGACTTCAGATCAAGGCTGGCTATTTTCATCGCCTCCACCCCCAAACTGGCTCCGCGCGTTCCGGCACCGATTTCGGACTTCACTTCAATGATCTTTATTTCCTTCGCCTTCACAAAAATTATGATTTATATGGTAACTGATTAACTAACAACAAAAAATAGAAAATTCCTTAGCTTGATCCCTTCAGAAATCGGGGAGTGCGTGCGCAATTGAAAAAACTAAGAAACTGTAGTTAACCATACGGTCTGAATTATTGCAAAGATGGCAAAATTATGTCAATATTGCACCTTATTTTTGGTTGCTGGTAGACCGTTAACGCGTTGTTCGACCCCATCAGCCAACACCGAACAACCACTAACGAAATGAAGAGCTACCGTGAATTGATTGAACAGACGTTCGAATTCCCTCAAAAAGAATTTAAAGTAAGGAGTCATGAGCTACTTTTTAATGATGTTCCACTCATGGATATCATTAAACAATATGGCACCCCGCTTAAGATTACTTATTTACCTAAAATCAGCGAAAACATTCGCTATGCCAAGGCTGCATTCAACAATGCCATGGAGCGATTTAAGTACAATGGCAAATACACGTATTGCTATTGCACCAAATCATCGCACTATGATTTTATTCTGGAAGAGGCATTGAAGAATGACATTCACATCGAAACTTCTTCCGCCTTTGATATTCCCATCGTTCGCACTTTGTATGGCCGTGGTAAAATCACAAAGGACACCTACATCTTATGCAATGGCTTTAAGATGCCCAAGTATCGGGATTATATTACCGAATTGTTAAACGATGGCTTCAATTGTATGCCCATCCTCGACAATCTTAATGAAATCGACACGTATGAGAAAAATGTAAAAGGCCCTTATAATGTGGGAATTCGTGTTGCCGCAGATGAAGAACCTAAATTTGAATTTTACACTTCACGTCTCGGCATTCGCTATGGCGACATCAATACGCTTTACAAAGAGAAGATTGCCACGAGTAGCAAAGCAAAGTTGAAGTTGTTGCATTTTTTCATCAATACCGGAATCAAAGATACCGCCTATTACTGGAGTGAGTTAAGCCGATTCATTTTCAAGTATTGTGAAATGAAAAAAATCTGCGACTCGCTTGACTCAATTGACATTGGTGGTGGATTTCCAGTAAAAACCTCACTCACGTTTCAATACGATTACAAATACATGATCGAGCAGATCGTGGAGAACATCAAATGGATTTGCGAAAAGAATAATGTGCCGGTACCAAATATCTTTACGGAGTTTGGAAGCTTTACCGTTGCAGAAAGCGGTGCGGTATTGTATTCGGTAGTCGATCAAAAACTACAAAACGACAAAGAGTTGTGGTACATGATTGACGGCTCATTCATTACCCACCTTCCGGACGTGTGGGGTATGAATCAAAAATACATTTTGATGGCACTGAATAAGTGGGATGATCCATATCACAAAATCAATATTGGTGGACTTACCTGCGATAGTCAGGATTATTATAACTCAGAGGCTCACACCGGAGAAGTATTCTTGCCAATGATTAATGACGAAGAACCTCTTTACATCGGGTTCTTCCACACCGGTGCTTATCAGGAATCATTGGGCGGTTATGGTGGTATTCAACATTGTTTGATACCAGCTCCGAAACATGTGTTGATTGATCGCAACGAAGACGGAGAAATCTCTACCGAACTTTTCGCCAGCGAGCAAACCAGCGAGAGCATGATGAAAATTTTAGGTTACGAAGAAGCGCACGCGCCTAAGCGTCAAAAGCCTACGAAGCTGAAAGTCAGCGGATCGCTTTGATCTGATTTAACAAAATAAAAAAAGCCTTCTGAAAAATCGGAAGGCTTTTTTGTTATAATCAGAAATCCATCAGAACATTCCCTTGGTTTGTTTGAAATCGGCAGGAAGAGAAAAATCAGATGCGTTGAGTGTTTCGCGTTTAATCTCAGTAACCTCCATGATCATCTTTGCTTCGGGCATCGTCATTTCAATTTTCAAAGGCACACCTTCAATACCTTCATAAAACATGGGTTCCCCGCGCCCCATGCGCTGTTTGGCGAGACTCTTCAAATCAAAATCTTTAATTTCTGTTGTTGTCCAATAGATTTGATTGATCGTTTTGTCTTTCTCCGTAATGGTAGCAATGTATTTGGTGCATTTGTATTTCAAAATAGTCACTTGTTCATTCGTTTTAGTGATCTGAACTTGCGGCTTTGTTGGTTGTGGCATATCAGGTTGGCCACCGGCACCTAATTCCGAGTAGGTCTTGTTCTTGCGATCGATTCGATACGACTTATCCTTCAAGGTAAGAACCTCCATCGGCATCATTCCACCCTCTAATATTGTGAGTGAATTGCCTCCTTTCATTTTAAATGTAAAACCGGTTGGCATCATCGAGGTCATGCCACCACCTGCGCTTCCACCTTGCGCCATTTTCAGGGCGTTTTCAATCTGTTCTTTCATTTGTGGATTGGCTTCCATCATCGCTTTCATCTGCGGATCGTTCATCTTCTCTTGCATCTCTTTCATCTTGGCCTGCGTGGCAGGATCGTTGAGTTGTTGCATGCCCTGCTCCATTTGTGCCTTCATTTTAGGGTCGGTAATTTCTGCCTTCATTGAAAACTTTACCGTGCCTTCAAAGGTCTGGCTCATGCAGGCCAAACTCATTAGCATAAAAAGAAAAACAGTTAGTTTTTTCATACGAGGGGATTGTTTAGTGATTTATACTAGTGTTTGTAATCAAATATGATGCCTCTTTTAAACTTTCACAAGTAAAGTCGGCCTTATTCTCTGGTTCAATTTCATCACCAATCTGGATTGTGCGAATTCCAAGTTGCCGTGCTGGTATAATGTCTCTCCCACGGTCACCTACCATCCATGATTGCGAAAAATCTATATCGAATTTTGCCCGAGCTTTTTCAAACATCAACGTCCCCGGTTTCCGCGTAAGCGAATTAGTAGATGATGGATGATAGGGGCTATAATAAAAATGATCGATTACACCACTGCATTGTTCCTGCATGTAGGAATGACAAGCAGCCACATCGGCATGAGTATAAATTCCTTGTGCTATTCCAGACTGATTCGTAACGACTATCAGTTTATAACCCGCTTGGTGCAACGCCAGCAATGCTTCTATCACCCCCGGTAATATTTGAAAGTCGGCAACCCGATAGGTATAATTGGGATTGTCTTTGTTCAATACTCCATCTCTATCCAAAAAAACTGCTTTGGTCATACTGGCTCATTACAATTGAAATCGAAAATTAGCATTTATTAGTCGAAGGCGTGCGATTTACGCATTACTTTCACAATACAAATTGTAATCGAACCGTTAAATTAATACTTTTAAAAAAAATACCTTTTGAGCAACGCACTCGTCATCATTCCTACCTACAATGAAATAGAAAACATCCATTCTATTATTAAGGAGGTGCTGGCTCAACCGAAGGATTTTCATCTGCTGATTGTTGACGACAATTCACCAGATGGTACTGCAAACGAGGTAAAATCCTTACAAGAAAAATACAACACCCCTACAGAAACCAAATTGCACTTATTGCAACGTGAAGGAAAGCAAGGTTTGGGTACCGCCTACATTGCCGGATTCAAATTTGGTCTACAGAAAGGCTACAAATATCTACTCGAAATGGATGCCGACTTCTCGCACAACCCCAAAGATTTGGTGCGATTGTATCTGGCATGCGAAGAATCGGGAAATGATTTGGCGATTGGCTCGCGTTACTCTAATGGAGTAAATGTAGTCAACTGGCCCATGAGCCGTGTGCTCATGTCTTATTTTGCCAGCAAGTATGTACGCTTTATCACGGGCATCCCAATCCACGACACCACAGCCGGATTTGTTTGCTTTCGCCATACGGTGCTTGAAAAAATTCCTCTAGACCAAATCAAATTTGTTGGCTATGCATTTCAAATTGAAATGAAATTTCTCACATGGAAATATGGCTTTCGACTCACGGAAGTGCCAATCATTTTCACCGATCGTACCTTAGGTCAATCCAAAATGTCTTCCAGCATTATCAAAGAAGCCATCATGGGCGTATTGATGATGAAGATTGGAAGTTGGTTTAAGAGTTTTAAGTAGTCTCAAACCCCTCATCCTTCGGCTCCCACAATTCAATCTTGTTTCCATCGGGGTCCATAATCCAGCCGAATTTTCCGTAAGGATACTCCTGCATTTCACCTACAATTTCTACGCCCTCTTCTTTCAACACTTTCAGCAATTCTACCAAGTTCTCCACACGGTAGTTAAACATGTATGGCTTTTCACTTGGCTGAAAGTATTTCGTGTCCGCAGCAAACGGACTCCATTGCGTCAAAGCAGGGGACTTCGCATCGGGTTTATCTACTTCCAGCCATTGGAAGCTGGCACCATAATCATCTACCGGCAAGCCTAAGTGTTTGCCATACCATTCTCTTGTTTTCTTGGGGTCGGCTGTCTTAAAAAATACTCCGCCTATTCCTGTTACTCGTTTCATGTTTCTTTGATTTTAATGTGAATGCTTTATTTCAATCATCGATGCTGGTCAATGAGAATGATATTTCCATCAGGATCGGTTACTATGCAACTGGCGGGCCCAGTTGTACTTTCATTTGCTTCCGTCAACAATTGTCGGCCATGGCTCTTTAACGACCGTTGAATTTTTCGCACATCATCAAACGGATCTACATTCTTAGTGTTCACATCCCACCCCGGATTGAAGGTTAACATGTTGCCCTTAAAAAATCCTTGAAACAATCCGATCAGCGTTGTCTCGTTCTTCATAATGAGGTACTTCTTTTCCATCGCTCCTCCGGAAACGACAAACCCAAGTTCTTCATAAAATTCCTTCGAAGCTTTTAAATCTTTTACACTCAAGCTCATGGAGAAAGCTCCGAGTTTTAGTTTCTCTTCGGCTTGTTGTTTAGCCATCATGGGATTTGTGTACACCCCAATCGCAAATGAAAGGACAAGGCTCAAAGCCATCAAAAATCTTTTTTTCATATCTTATAAATTAAGTTTTTAGTATTTAATAGTTAGTAACTCCGATCACTTCGGCTTACTCTTTTCGTAAAGTTTTATCCACTCTTGTGGTGTCATCTTTGCAGCCAGCTCACCAATCAAATCTAGTGGCACATCTTCCGGTTTCTTAAACCGAATACACGATTTACCCATGTCCAACTTCTTCTTCGAGTAAACCCGCCACTCATCGGTAAACCAGTCCAGTAATTTTTTATTGGCATACAAACCCATGTGATACAACGCAATAAAATTCTTTTGCGAAGCCACATTCATAAACGGCAGCGGCAACTCCGGAGTGCAATGGTAGCCGTCCGAATAAAGGGAGTGCGGCACCACATACCCAATCATGCCATAACTCATACGCGCTTCAAATCCCTTCGGCAAGTTTTTGGTAATCACCTTGTGCATGTCGCTGATGATTTTCTTCCGATCGTCCGGCAACGAGCTCAAATAATCGGCAATGGTCGTAGCTTTCGATTGCATCGCTAAGCGGATTGAGAGTTCACATTTTCCTGCGCGGCCAAAAAACCCTTCCTTCGCAGTAAGCCTGCAGTAATCAATGAAATAATCAACCCCACCGGAAAAATTTCAATCAACGTAACACCAAAGCGAATCGGAAAATTGGTTTTATAAACCTCATATTGCTCATCGATTTTCTTCAACTCGGCTTCTGTAGCACCTTTATCTTTTAGTTTGGTCACATATTCCTGCACCATTTTATTCACGTATTCGGGCGACATCCGGTGGAACGAAATCTCCCATGCCAGCGCATACATCACCGAGGCTACCAGTGTAATCAAAATCCCCACCAAAAAACCTTTGCCAAAACTTATTACACCCTGCGCATGTTGGTCGCGAAACGACTTTACCCCAACAAAAATCAGCGAAAGCGCCACCACCATCGTGGTGTAGCCAACAAACTCGCCATTCTTAATATCAAGCGTGCCCTTTTCATACAGCGGCATCGTAATCAGCATCATGCCGCCCACAATGGCTCCGGCAATCAACCCATAAACCAGTACTATTTTTTTCATAAGCATTTTTGTTTTTTTGCTCAAATCAAGCCCAATCGGGAGCCAAAGCCTTCACCCGAAAGGATGATTTCAAGAAATTTACGGGAAATAGTACGAAAGTGGGAGCCAATTTTGGCCAACTCGCACCTTTATTAAGGTATCAGGCTCAGCTCTTTCGCTTTTTGAATGGCCTGCGTTCTGCGGCTCACCTCCAGTTTCAGAAAAAGATTAGACGTGTGGGTCTTCACCGTATTCAGCGACACAAACAACTTGTCGGCAATCTCCTGGTTCGACAGCCCCTTCGCCATCCACTCCAACACCTCGTGCTCGCGCTTGCTGATTCCCAGCCGATCGAGCTCGCGTTCGTTAAAAACAAAATCCGCGCTCATCTTTACCACCACCACTTTTTTGCGCGTCAGGCGAAAGCCCGCCCAAATGCCCAAGCCTGTAAACAGCATGGCAATCACCGCCAGATAAAATTCGAGCGCTAAGTCTTTGGCAAAAAATTGGTACTCCAGGTATTTCAACAAAAACACCAGCACCGCCAGCGAAGCCCCATAAATCAGAATTATTTTCTTCACACGGCTAATCTACAAAAAAGAAAACCACCCAATTTTAGGTTGAGTGGTTGTGTAAATTTTTTTGGGGGCATGGCCACCGTCAGCGCAAGCAAGCTAAGCGCTGGCGGTGGCCACCGGGCTTTACGCTTCAATTTCCCTCGTCCACGTGATCAGCAAAATGAGACATGCACTCTCTCGGGAAGATTTCCGCTTCAATCCCTTGCCCGCGCCCGCTCATCGTTCAGTGTCACGCACAACGTGTGCCTTTCAAAATAATGCAGCAACTAAATTAGTCGCGTCTTTGATTGCGACCGCTCCATTGTTTCTTTGGTGCGCCTGAGCGTTGGCCCGAGCGTTGACCGCCTTCCGGTCTCTTACCACGATTGAAAGAACCGCGCTCTTTCGGTTGCGGTGTAAATGTGGCATTCGGGTCCAACGGATACGGATGATCTGTCACCACCGGCACCTGCTTGCCAATTAGCTTTTGAATGTCGCGTAAAAATTCTTTTTCCTCGGCATCACAAAACGACAGCGATTGTCCCGATGCTCCTGCCCTGCCCGTGCGACCAATGCGATGCACGTACGTCTCCGGAATATTCGGCAATTCGTAGTTAATCACAGTGGACAAATCATCGACATCAATACCGCGTGCTGCAATATCCGTTGCGACCAATACCCGTGTATGTTGCGCTTTGAAATTAGTGAGTGCACGCTGACGTGCGTTCTGCGATTTATTTCCGTGAATCGCCTCGGCTTTGATTCCTACTTTAGTCAGGTCTTTCACTACGCGATCGGCTCCGTGCTTCGTGCGTGTGAAAACCAAAGCGGTCACAATAGACTTGTCTTTCAACAAATGCAACAACAGCGACTTCTTATCTTTCTTATCCACAAAATACATCGATTGCTTAATCGTATTCGCAGTTGACGAAACAGGAGTCACTTCCACACGTGATGGATTCGTAAGAATCGAATTAGCAAGCGATGAGATTTCCTTCGGCATGGTAGCCGAAAAGAAAAGTGTCTGTCGTTTCGTAGGCAGTTTGGCAATCACTTTTTTCACATCATGAATAAAACCCATGTCCAACATGCGGTCTGCTTCATCCAATACAAATATTTTGATCTGATCGAGTTTGATGTAACGTTGGTTCATCAAATCCAACAAGCGGCCGGGCGTAGCTATTAAAATATCGACACCGGCACGCAGTGCATCGGTTTGTGCTTTTTGTGAAACACCACCAAAAACCACGGTGTGGCGCAAGCGTAAATGACGTCCATAGGCAGCAAAACTTTCATCGATCTGTATAGCCAACTCACGCGTGGGCGTCAGGATCAATGCTTTGATTCCTTCCGGTGCTTTTTTAAACAACTCATCCTGATGGAGTAATTGCAAAATTGGTATAGCGAAGGCTGCGGTTTTTCCGGTGCCGGTTTGTGCGCAGCCGAGTAAATCTTTTCGTTCGAGTAAAATAGGGATGGCCTGCTCTTGAATAGGTGTGGGCTTGGTATAGCCTTCCGTTTTTAAAGCCCGCAGGATAGGCTCAATGAGACTTAATTTTTCAAATGACATAATTGATTTTTGTAATAAAGAGACTGAGATTATTCTTGACGCCTCTTGGAATGATCGAACCGATGAACGGTTTTATACGTGAACTTTGAGGAGTGATACGCAAAGGTAGCGATAATAAATGACTATCTATCATGTTAAATTACCAGACATACGTAGCCACCTCGCCTGCAGCCAGCGAAGTATTCACATACCTGGTTCCCCATTGCAAGGTAAACTCTTGTTTTGTAGTGTGGTCATTCACAACCACAATTACTTTTTTCCCTTGCGGTGTTACAAAGGCCACGTGATGCAATGGATCGGTTTTCGATGACTCCACCCGCACCGAACCAGCCGGCACAAACTTCGAGGCTTGCGCAATGATGTAGTACGAAACATTTCGAGTAATCGTGCTATCCACAGTTATCGCGCCTTGACACAGCGTACAACCACCATCATCCGTATGTGGATTGAAATTTTTGTCGGCTGCTAAGTTCCATTCTAAAATTACTTTACACCCTTCACGGGTTGCGCCAATAATAATGTTCTTCGTATGCCATTGCAAGTCTCCGGCAAAGTCTCCTTTACCAGACGTCCACTGCTCGGTGAAATAAAGGTTTTTATCAGGATGTGCTTTTCGCACTTCACCCAACGCACTCACCTCTCCCAAATACAAATGAAACGCACTGCCATCCACAAATTTTCGGGTAATCGAATCATTCAAAATAGAAATTGGATACTGTGGATGATCGGCATTATGATCAAACAAAACTATGCCGGTTTGCAGCCCCGCTGCTTGCAAGGCGGGTCCCAAGTTTTCTTTGATAAACAGCGATTGCTCTTCTGCCGTCATCAACATGCTCGGTGTGTTGTTCGGGTTCTCCGGTTCATTTTGAATTGTTAAAGTGTGAATGTCGATTCCTTCAGCTTTCATCGCTTGCAGATATTTCACGAAATAATTCGCGTAAGCAGGATAAAATTTCTTCAGTAAGCTTCCACCCTTCGCGCGTTGGTTGTCTTTCATCCACACGGGTGCCGACCATGGACTTGCCATGATTTTTACAGAAGGATTGATTTTCAAAATCGCTTTCAGCACCGGAATTAAATTCTCTTGATCGGGTGCTATGCTAAATTTTTTCAATTCCGGGTCTTCCTCGCGAGGAGCCAAATCATCATACGAAAAAACATGATCATCTAAATCCGATGCCCCTACGCTGATCCGCAAATAACTTATACCAATTCCATGGGTTGGATCGAATAATTCGCTTAGCAATTTCACACGATCTTCTCCCTTCATCATTTGCTGAAGTAGGTACGCGCTTCCTCCCGTGAGGGCATAACCAAATCCATCTATTGTTTGAAAACGCTGAGTGGTGTCAATGGAAATAATAGTTTTGGAAGAAGCGTATGAAGCAAACGGCTCGGTAGAGGACTCTAATAGTTTCGCACGATCTCCGGTGGTTCGCCAAACGGAAACAGATGAAGTGGTCGCATCTTTCTGATCGCAAGCAATGAAACAAACGGCCAGCAAAAAAAGTAGCAGTGATTTACCCATGATGATTTATTAAAGATGAATTCTTAAAGTTCTCGTTCGTGGGACAATGCTCCAGCTACAACCAGGTATTGCGCCAGGCAATAGGTAAACATTATCAACACTCCGGCTCCACTAAATGGCTGCAAAAATTTATTAATCGCCAAGACCGAATCGGAAATCATAAAACAGATAGCACCAGTAAATATCAGTGCAAAACTAGCTGTGTTAGTGCGACCAAAACGAAACAATGCATTTAGTGCCATCAGCGTTAACACCAAAGCATACACCATCACAGGCACGCGCAAATCACCCAGTGCAGGACTGAGAACAGCCACGAGCCCCGTGCCGGCCAAAATAATCGGCACCGAATATCTAACCTTCTGTGTGCCCAACAATTCTTTGGACTTGTCCACAATCATTAATTGACGATAACAAAGAATGTAAATCACATGCCCGATCAGAAAGGCGACCAGCCCGCCTATAAAAAACAAACCATTCTTCCCTTGAAAAATCAACAGCACATCACCGGCCCAACAAAAGAAGAGCGCACCCACAAACAACATCGATCGAACCGGTGAATGAACATAGTAGTGCGCAATCAAGCTGAGCATGATCAATGGCTTTGCAAAAAGATGCACCGCATCCCAAGCCATCAAGTTCGCCATCATCTCAACAGTTGATGCAGCGAAAAATAAAATAAGCCAACCTGTTTTTTTACTGAGCATATCGTGTACGGTGTTTGGTCATTAAATAAAAGAAAGCAACCGCACAGAGCGAAGCACACACTACGAATGTAAGGAAAAATTGAGACGAATCATTTCCATAAATCCAGGCAGAAACAAAAGCACCCAGCCCAATACCCATTTCCATGAAAATGTAAAAGAAGGCTATGCCGCGGCCACGATGCTGGTCGTCACACAAATCAGTGGTCCATGCCAGTAACGTAGGTGAAGTGGATCCTTGCGCAAAGCCGTACAACACACAACCAATAATTAATTGTTCGGGGGTAGTAGAGGTACCAATGGTCAACATTGCAATGATCATTAACGGAACCGATAATTTTAATACCGCAATACGTCCGTAACGGTCAGATGCTTTTCCGGCAATTAATCGAATGACCAGCGAAGCAATGGTAATGGAAGTGAACAATAAACCCTTGCTAATAATATTGACGTGCTTCCCAAAGTCGGGCATCAATGTAAACACCGCACCATACGAGAAGGCAGTCATCAGCATGACAAATGCAGGCGCTAGCACCAATGGCTCATACACATCAGCCGGCTTGATTTTTAAAAAACGCCAGGTGAGTGCTTTCTTTTCCTGCAGCGTTTCGTTCACCTGCATCATAATGAGCACAGAAAGAAATGCAAAAATCGCTGACAGGTAAAACAACGCATTAAATCCAAAACTCGATACCACTAAATCGCTGATGCCCGGGCCTCCGGCCATGCCAATTGCTCCGGCTGTGCCTACCCATCCCATTGCTTCTCCGCGCTTATTCGATGGAATCGTATCCGTAATGTAAGCGGCCACACCGGTGGGTGAGAATCCGGTCGAGAATCCATGCAACAACCGAAGCATCAAAAATCCGGCAACGGTGGTGAGAACGGGATACAACAAACTACAAATCAAACACACGATTCCTCCTACCATCATCACCGGCTTGCGACCGAGCATATCGGTAAGCTTGCCGCTAAACGGACGTGAAGCCATGGCGGTGAGTGTGAATAACGAAATGATCAATCCTTTGAATTCGCCTCCACCCATCTTAGTGAGAAAGTCGGGTAACTCAGGAATGAGCATATTGAAACTTGCGAAAAAAAGAATAGTGCTCAAGCAGAGCAACCAAAATCGCGATGAGTAAGCGTGTGAAGAATTTTCCTTAGTCATTCTTTGTAGACGCCTCTTGATCTTCCAGCAAATATGCTTTGATAAAAGCATCTAAGTCGCCATCCAAAACAGATTGCGCATCGTGGCTTTCCACTCCGGTGCGCGCATCTTTTACCAACTTATACGGATGCAACACATAGTTACGTATCTGCGAACCAAAATCGATTTTCATTTTTCCGGCTTCTACTTTATCACGGGCCGCGTTCCGTTTCTCCATTTCACGCTGATATAATTTTGATTTCAGCATTTGCATGGCACGTTCCCGGTTGGCATGTTGGCTGCGCTCTACCTGACAAACAATCACAATTCCGGAAGGCTTGTGCGTCAACTGCACTTTCGTTTCCACTTTGTTTACGTTCTGTCCACCGGCACCACCAGAGCGCGATGTTTGTATTTCAATGTCAGCCGGATTTACTTCAATCTCGATGGTATTATCTACTTTGGGATAAACAAAAACCGAAGCGAAAGAAGTATGTCTTCGTTGGTTGGAGTCGAACGGAGAAATGCGCACGAGACGATGCACGCCTATTTCTGATTTCAATTTACCGTAGGCAAACGGGCCTTCAATTTCAAGTGTAGCAGATTTTATTCCGGCCACCTCGCCTGCCTGATAGTCGATCTGCGAAACTTTGTAGCCATTTTTTTCTCCCCACATGATGTACATGCGGTTGATCATATCGGCCCAGTCATTGCTCTCAGTACCGCCTGCTCCCGGGTTGATCTCGAGCACCGCACTGAGTTGATCTTCTTCTTTACTCAGCATTTTTTTGAACTCCAAATCTTCAACCGCTTTAGCCACTTTGGGATATTCCGCATCGAGTTCTTCTTCCGATACATCACCGGCTTCGTGAAATTCATTCAGCACTTCTAAATCATCCACCAGTTTGCTAACTTGTGCGTACGCATCGGTCCAGATTTTTTTTGAGCGAATGTTTTTAAGGAGGAGTTCAGCTTCTTTGGGTTTGTTCCAGAAGTCTGCTTGGTGGGTAATACGTTCTTCGTCTTGTATTTCTACAATTTTACGGTCGTAGTCAAAGATACCGCCTGAGGGCGGCAACACGGATTTTGAGGTCCTTTAATTGTTCGGAGGTCATTTCAGAAATTATTAAGGTACAAAAGTAAGAAACCGGAAAGGTTTATGAAAGTTTTAGAGTAGATGAAACGTACGAATGAATCAATTGGAAGGTAAATAATAAGGCGACTTGTAATCAATTGTACGAATGGTAATGCCACGACTTACTTTTCGATACTTTGGTTTAATCAATAAGGCTAACGTGCCAACTCCGGCAACTCCCAGTGCAATTTGATTGCTTTCATCAAATCCGCTCTTGTTGGATCCAAACAATACATTGGCCTGATCGATGGCAATGTAACCCAACCCACCGGCCAACATCAACGCACCTATTTTTTTGAGAGCTGATGAATGGCGCTGTCCACGCAGGCTTACTTTTCTTATTTGAAGAAATGGAATAGTATCGAGTGCCGAGGTGACCAGCGAAAAATCACGCAGTTCTGTGATATATCCTTCTACCTTCTTTCCATTCGACAGCTTGAACAAAAAGCGATCACCTTCGGTAAATCGTAATAGCACATGATCGCCACGCAAGAAAACGAGTTGCTTTTGCGCGTACCCAGCCATGCTTGAGCATAGGATCGAAATGAAAATAAAGACGGCCAAAGGTTTCATTCACATTCTGGGTTTCCAGGGCGTTTCTTCAATCTGAAGTTCGTGCGCCATGCTACGGCACAAAACGAAAAGATAGTCTGACAGACGATTGAGGTATTGGATCACGAGCGGGTCCACCTTTTCATGTTGATCGAGCGCAATAGTCAACCGCTCGGCTCTTCGACAAACAGTGCGCGCCACATGGCCAAATGATACAGATGGATGCCCACCCGGCAGCACAAAAAATTTCATAGGCGGCAATTGCTTATCCATTGCATCAATTTCTTGTTCTAGTTGGGTTATGTCAGATGGAGCGAGTGCGGGAATTTTCACTTTGGTATTTCCCGGCTCAGTAGCCAGTATGGAACCAATCGTGAAGAGTCTGTCTTGCACTTCGATAAGGATGGCTTTGCGATTTTGATTGACTGGCTGATCGCGCACCAGACCGATGTATGAATTTAATTCATCGACCGTGCCATAGGTATCGATTCGCAAATCGGCTTTTGAAACACGCTTACCGCCAAATAGTGCGGTGGTCCCTTCATCTCCTGTCTTCGTATAAATTTTCACCGGCTCAGCTATTTAATAAAACAAATGCGCGCACTGTCTGTGGCGGAATAGTGTGTGGAATTGGATACAAAGTACTGGTTTAAAAATCAAAGTTCAAACTATTGGAAGCGGCATCTATGCGTGTGAAAAGGGCAAGCGATTGTAGCGGAAAGACTGCCCTATGCGGTAGCGGCATGCAGGCTTGAAGCGAAAAGCGCGGTGGCTTTGCGCAGCTTAGCCATGCCCCAAAATACAGTATCAGCGGTTGCTTAATTGTGACAAACAGTTGCTACTTTTGCCGACAAATTTATATACCATGGATATTCAATTCGTTCCGCTCAATCATGTTCACGAAAAACTTGGCGCTAAGATGGTGCCGTTTGCTGGCTTTAACATGCCGGTGCGCTACTCATCAGATATTGAAGAGCACATGACGGTGCGCAACGGAGTGGGTGTGTTTGACGTGTCGCACATGGGCGAGTTTACACTGAAGGGTGCGAATGCGTTGGACTTGATTCAACGGGTGACGAGCAATGACGCGAGCAAACTGATTGATGGGCAGGCGCAATATTCTTGTTTGCCTAACGAAACGGGTGGCATTGTAGATGACTTGATTGTTTACAAGATTACAGAAAACGACTACCTGCTGGTTGTCAATGCATCCAACATTGAGAAGGATTGGAATTGGATTAGCCGCTTTAATACGAAAGGTGTGGAAATGAAAAACATTTCGGATGACATCTGTTTGTTTGCCGTGCAAGGACCTAAAGCAGTATCGGTTTTGCAAAAGTTGACGGCTACTGATTTGAGTGCAATTAAGTACTATCACTTCGCAGTGGGTGAATTGGCAGGAGTTAAGAATGTGATTTTGAGCAATACGGGATATACAGGTGCAGGTGGCTTTGAAGTGTATGTGCACAAAGCGGATGCCGAAAAAGTATGGGATGCAATTTTTGAAGCAGGCAAAGATGAAAACATAAAACCGATTGGCTTGGGTGCACGCGACACGCTCCGTTTGGAGATGGGATTCTGTTTGTATGGCAATGATATTGATGATACTACTTCGCCCATTGAAGGTGGATTGGGTTGGATTACGAAGTTTACCAAACAGTTTACGAATTCATCTGCCATCAAAAAGCAGAAGGAAGAAGGTGTGACGCGCAAGTTGGTAGGCTTTAAAATGATTGACAAGGGAATTCCGCGCCATGATTATCCGATTAAAGATGCAGCAGGAAATGTGATTGGGAAAGTTACTTCGGGCACTCAGTCACCGATGCTCGGCATTGGCATTGGATTAGGTTATGTGACAACTGCCAATGCAGGTGTGGGCTCAGAAATCTTTATTGATGTAAGAGGAAGAGCGCTGAAGGCGGTGGTGAGTAAAATGCCGCTAATTAGCTAATTCGATTATTTGCTAATTCGTTAATGTTGTATTGACGAATTATCGAATCAACGAATTACCGAATTTCCAAATTATCAAATCTTCAAATTGAGTGATGAAAACAATCGATGTTTGCCTGAGTCCTGAACTGATGCATCTCTATCCGGTGCAAGATAAAACTGTTGTAGTGGTGGATATTCTGCGCGCTACTTCGTGTATGGTGACGGCCTTTGCGCATGGTGCTGAAAGCATTACGCCCTTTGCCAACTTAGAAGAATGTCGCCAGATGCGTTTGAAGGGCTATGTTACTTCGGGCGAACGCGATGGAAAGAAAGTAGAAGGATTCGATAAAGGCAATTCGCCATTCGAATACATGGGCGAGCAGGTGCGTGGATTAAAAATCGCATTCACCACAACCAATGGAACGCAAGCAATCGAAAAATCAAAAGGTGCGAAGGAGGTTATCATTGGAGCATTTTTGAATTTGAATGCGGTAGCAAAATATTTACTGTTCAATGAAAACAATGTGCTGGTGGTGTGTGCGGGATGGAAGGGTAAAGTGAATTTGGAAGACACCTTGTTTGCAGGTGCGTTGGTAGAAAAACTGAAAGACTATCTGGGTCCGGACTGCGATGCTCCTTTGGCTGCCCAACATTTGTACAACATTGCCAAGAATGATATGGTGAGTTTTCTTAACACCTCATCACACGTTAGACGTTTGAATAAACTCAATATTCATGACGATCTAAAATTCTGTGTAACGCCTGATCAATATGAGGTACTACCCAGATTGAAGAATGGAGTTCTTCAGTTACGATAACTTTGGATTGTTGATGTGCCGCTGACTGTCGCGGATGGTTTTCTTTTCCAAATTTTTTTCAAGTGCTTTCGTAAGATCAACTCCGGTTTGATTCGCCAGACAAATTAATACCCATAAGACATCGGCCAGTTCATCGGCCAATTCCTTATTTTTATCCGATTCTTTTTCGGATTGATCACCATAGCGCCTGGCGATGATGCGCGCCACCTCGCCTACTTCTTCGGTGAGAATGGCTATGTTGGTAAGTTCACTAAAGTAGCGAACGCCATATTGTTTGATCCATTCGTCTACTTTTTGCTGAGCTTGTTCGATGGTCATGTTAATAAATTTCTAAAGTTCCAATCTCAGGGTTATCAATAAACTCTTGAATTTTATCTGCCGTGGCTAAAATACGATTCAGAATATTAAGTGTTGAGGTATTTCCTAATCGCAGCCAAACTATCTTAGGAGGAAACCCAGACATCATTTGGATGTTTTGAAAATCTACATCAGAAGTTACAATTGTAAAATGATTATCGCGAGCAAAAGAGAATATGGAATGATCCGATTGCTTTCTACCCATGATCAAATGGACATGTGTGCTTTCCGGAAATTTAGCTTGAATACCCTTAACGATACGAAAAGACAGGTTTTCATCAAAGAGCAATTTCGCCATACCCAATCACATGGTGATGCTTATTTTTCTCTCCCGATCTGCGGAATAAGCCAGACACGCAAGCAAATCGTCTTTTTTTAATTGAGGAAAGTCAGCAAGAATTTCATCGAAATCCATACCTGAAGCTAACCAACCTAACACATCAAAAACAGAAATTCGTGTGCCCTTGATACAAGGTTTACCAAACCGAGTATCCGCGCTTACTTCGATATATTCTCGATAGTCCATAATCAAATTTAGTAAATAACTCGCAATGGTGTTTCTTTTAACTACTTGTAAATTTGATTCAACACACCCGCCAAACGAATACCAGCTTGTAAAAGACGCAATTTCACCAGATCGATATTTTTGTAAGAATACTTATAACTCAAGTTGCCATCGCCAACAGCATATACTTGCTTGCGGTGACTCATGGATTCGTTCGCCCAATCACGAACGGACGCCTTCTGCCACGCAGTTAACTCAACTTTTGATGGTTCGCCCAATGCTTGCGCTACTTCAGTGTAGCTCAGCTTAGTGTCGTCAATCAAATTGCTATCCCATACAGTATGCAAATTCGTCTCATTGCGAAACCATTTTACTTTTACACTATTGCCACCACGATCATCGCAGCAGCCCACATGTAGCGGTTGGTGAATGTCGCCAATCAAATGCACAATCATCTTTAAATGCTCCACTTGCTTTTTCGCATCAAGTTTACCGGATTTTAATTCTGCAATCAATCGCTCTAAAGACATGATCACATCGCCATTCGGGTTCTTCGGTGATTCATCATAAGTTTTACCTGTTTCAATAGTAACCCAGTGCCAGTCGGCTGTATGGTTGTAGGTGGAGTCGGAACGAATTTCGTCCATCCATGTGCTGACAATCGCCAGCGACTGTTGGCCTAACAACGCTTTTAATTTTTTCTTTGCTTTTTTCGATAAGTGCTGCTCTGCAATTAATCCAATGGCACGATGCCCGGTGACGCCCCAACCCAATGCCGGCAATGTGATGATACAAATAAGGGCAACTAGCAAGATTCTATTTTTCATGGCAGGATAATTTCATCACAAAAGTAACGCTTAAAGCAAAGAACTATAACAACTTTTTACAATATCATTCTGTTATCTATTTGTGCGGTAAGTTGGCATGGTATTTACCGCATTTCATGGTATCTTGAGGTATGGAAAAGACGATCAAGCTTTCTGCTTTGCTGGTAGCCAATCAGCTTGACATAAAGGGTATAAAAACATTTTTAGAAGTAAAAGCAGCATCCGAATCTTCTACGGAGCTGTTTTATAGTTTTGGAAATGGCAGGTACCAATATTACTTCAACTATGGAGTGATTGTTTTTGCCGGTCATTCGGAGGAAGAAATCAAAATTGCAGTCAAAGCTATTCTGCCCAACCTGAAAGATCCCAATAACAATTGGTTACGGGATGAACTTCAGGTGAGCAGCCAGGAAGGTGAAATGGAGTTTGACTTTAATGAATTGATTGTTGACCGACTCGATAACAAAGTAATTCGAATTGCCATGTTCAATCTTGCGCAATCTGTGGCGCTGGATTATTATCACAATGTAACTGAAAACCTGCTGACAGAAATCAAAGGCTTTGCGCGCGATCTGGAAAAAACCGGAAAACTCAGCATCAACCGAAAGGATATGATCAAGTTTATTGGTAAGGCGCTCACCACTCAAAACGATATTGCCGATAACATTTACATTTTCGATGCGCCCGAGCATGTGTGGGATGACGAATACCTTGATAAGTTACACAAGGGATTGATGAAACATTTCGATTTGCGCGTACGCTTTAGCGAAATCGAATACACACTTCGGATCATTGAAGATAATCTAAGCGTGTTTCGGGAAATTTCGCACCAGCGAGAAAGCAGCTTGTTGGAATGGATCATCATTACGTTGATTTTAGTGGAAGTATTTGACTTACTCATTTCCAAATTGTTCTAAGTATGTCTGCACGACAAGCATTGTTTTTGAATTTCGACATCAAAGCACAACCTGATGATGTAACCTGTGGACCTACCTGCCTGCATTCTATCTATCAATATTATCAAGATGAAATTTCGCTGAGAGAAGTGGTTAGCGAAGTGAAAAGCCTAAAGACAGGTGGCACCTTAGCGGTGATGCTAGGCAACCATGCCTTGCAGCGTGGTTACCAAGCCAGCATCTACACGTATAATTTGAATGTATTCGATCCCACGTGGTTTTCACTTTCGCAATCGAAGATGATCAGCAACCTGAAAAAGCAAATGCGCTACAAGTTTCGGAGCAAAAAGCTACAGGTGGCATCGAAAGCATACATCAAATTCATTGAGGCCGGTGGTATCGTGCAACAAAAAGAGTTAGATGAACATTTGATTAAAGATTATTTGAAAAAAGATATCCCCATACTCACGGGGCTCAGCGCTACCTACTTGTACGGTACCCAACGCGAAATCCCATCCAACAACAAATTTGATAGTATTAAAGGAGAACCGGTTGGGCACTTTGTGATTATCAATGGCTACGATGAAACTACCAACAAAGTGTATTTGGCCGACCCGATGAATCCGAATCCGTTGAAAAGTCAGTATTACAGCGTCACCTTTGATCGGCTGATCAACAGCATCATGTTGGGGATCGTAACCTATGATGCCAACTTGTTAATCATTGAACCTAAAAAGAAGCTAACACGTAACTAAACAATCACTAACTCACTTTCACCTCAATGCCCAAATTAATTGTAGTTGAAAAACCTGAAACCTGGAAATTCAATCTCGAGGATGTGGAGGTGATTACTCCTGATATGTATATCTCGATGGAGGCGTATCAGTCTGTGAAAAATTTGAAAGTTATTAATCTGTGTAAATCGTATCATTACCAAAGCGAGGGATATTATGTTTCTCTCTTGGCAGAAGCTCGCAGTCACAAAGTTTTGCCTGGAGTTTCTACCATTCAGGATTTACGCTTCCCTTCTATCTTACGTGATGACTCATTGGACTTTGATGAATTGATTCAGAGCACGTTCAAAAATGAGCCGTACGATCGCATTGACTTTAACATCTATTTTGGAAATACACTTTCCGAAAATTTAAACAAACTGGGTCGGCAACTATTTCAGTTGGTACAAGCGCCATCTATTCGCGCTTCGTTTTCTAAAAAACACAAGTGGGTATTGCACAGCATCAAACCCATCAGCATTAACGAAGTACCTGTTTCCGATAAACCGTTGTTGGTAAACGCGCTGGAAAAATATTTACATCGCAAACGCGATTACAAACCGGATCGCAAAAAATACGATCTCGCCATTCTGGTCAATCCTGAAGATAAAAATCCGCCTTCTGATGATCGCGCTTTAAAACGTTTTTACAAAGCCGCATTAGAAGCCGGATTTAATACAGAATTCATCACAAAAAACGACTTCGATCAACTTATTCAATACGATGCGCTGTTTATCCGGGAAACTACCAACGTTAACCATCATACATTTCGCTTTGCAAAAAAAGCAGCTTCGTTGGGGCTTATCGTAATCGATGACCCTCAATCTATTCTAAAGTGTACGAACAAAGTGTATCTACACGAGTTGCTAAGCACCAACAAAATTCTGACTCCCAAATCTTTTGTAATTACCGAAGACAATTGCGATCAGTTGCCGGAACAAATGACTTTTCCATTCATTCTTAAACAACCGGATGGTGCTTTTTCAAAAGGAGTATTTAAAATCGAATCGCTGGAAGAGTTCAAACGCGTGCGCGAAAGCATGTTTGAAAAATCAGATTTGTTAATCGCTCAAGAATTTTTACCCACTCCGTTTGATTGGCGCGTAGGTATTATCGATGGGCAGATTTTGTTTGTATGCAAATATTTTATGGCCACCAAGCACTGGCAAATTATTAATTGGAATGCCCGTAAAGTCAGTTCACGAGGTGGCGAGGTAGAAACCATTGCTATTGACAAAGCTCCACCCGAATTACTCAAGACAGCTCTGAAAGCAACTGCTCTCATTGGAAAGGGACTGTATGGGGTAGACATGAAAGAAATCGGAGAGAAATTTTACGTCATTGAAATTAATGACAACCCCAACATCGACTCGGGCATTGAAGACAAAATTGTGAAAGACAAGTTGTATGACACCATAATGGAAGTATTTTTGACTAAACTCAAAGCACAAAAATGAATCAACCCTCACGCATTCATCTTTTTCAGGCATACGGCATCGAGCTGGAATATATGCTAGTAGATAAAGATACATTGGCCGTCAAACCCATCACCGATGAAGTGTTAAAACATGAATTGGGAATGTATGGAAGTGACTTTGAAAATGGAATTGTTACCTGGTCGAATGAGTTAGTGCTGCATGTGATTGAGTTAAAGTCCACTAAACCGGAAATCAATTTCAATGCATTGGAAAACGGTTTTGCGGATGATGTGCGAAGAATCAACACGATTCTGGAAAAGTGGAATGCGATGTTACTACCCACGGCTGCCCATCCGTTTATGAACCCGCTGACAGATACAAAACTGTGGCCCCACGACAGCAACGAAGTGTATGAATTATATGATACTATCTTCAACACCAAAGGACATGGCTGGTCTAATTTGCAAAGCACGCATTTGAATTTACCTTTTTATGATGATGAAGAATTTGCCAAGCTGCATGCTGCTGTTCGACTGATCTTGCCATTGCTGCCTGCCTTATGTGCCAGCTCACCGATATTGGATGGAAAACTAACAGGCACCATTGATACCCGGCTGGACTTTTATAAATCCAATCAATCCAAAATTCCTTCGATCACCGGCAAGGTGGTGCCCGAGGCGATCTTTTCGAAACGCAATTATCTCAACACGATCTACGAAAAAATAAAAGCGGATATCGCACCATACGACAAAGAAAATATTCTCAATCCCATCTGGGTCAATTCACGTGGAGCGATCCCTCGTTTCGATCGAGGCTCTATTGAAATCCGGGTGATGGACATTCAAGAATGCCCTTCGGCTGATATGGCCATCATCACTTTGGTTATTGAAACACTCAAATCATTAGTGAATGAGAAGTTTGTTTCCTTAGATGCTCAGATGAAGTTTAAAACAGATGGCCTGGTTCAAATTTTCGATAAGACATCACGTATCGGGCAAAAAGCTTCCATTGATCATTGGGAATACGTGCAGGCGTTTGGACATAATGCCAATTGCACGGCAGGGGAACTCTGGAAAAAAATCATTGAAAAGCTCTCTGTCAATAACAGTGCGCTCGAAAAATGGAAGCCGGAATTAAATGTCATCCTGACCGAAGGCACCCTTTCCGACCGGATCATTAAATCGTTGCAGGGAGATACCACGCCAGAGGCGATCAAACGAGTTTACAAACAATTAGCAGGCTGTCTGGCTCAAAATAAAATGTTTGTACCCTGATATTTTTTCGTGATGTGCCTGTAACCAGTGTTAGAATGACTGCGTCAAAGGGCCAAATAAACTTAATACATTATGGACGTAGCAGTTGTTGGCACCACCATTCCAATCATTTTGGGTCTGGGCATTTTAGTAGTTATTGTATATATCCGCAAATTCAATAACATGGAGCGAATGGCCATTATTGAAAAAGGCCTAAGCCCAGATCTTTTCAAGAAAGATCGAAGTCCATCAGATTCCTCTTTAAGGTCTGCCTTATTACTGGTTGGATCAGGTATCGGTTTGCTTTTTGGTTACTGGCTGGACAGAGCCTTCGATATGGAGGTTGTTGGGTATTTCTCCATGCTTTTCATTTTTGGTGGCGTTGGGCTGCTGCTGGCTTATTTGATTGAAGAAAAGAAGCAACGCAAAAATTCCTAACAATATTCGTTCTTCTCAAAGCATCTATGAAAGCATAGATGCTTTTTCTTATAAACTTACCATATCTATGGCGTTCCATATACCCACTCGATAAGCGTGATCGAAGCGAGATAAATCAAAGCTATCGAAACAATGTTTAGTAATATTCCCGCCTTCATCATGTCTTTCACTTTCATGTGTCCGCTGGAAAAAACAATGGCGTTGGGTGGAGTTGCCACCGGAAACATAAACGCCATGCTGGCACCGATCGTCACAGGCATAGCTAAAAGAATTGGATTGAGGCCTAAACTCGTAGCAATTCCAAACACAACTGGAATAAAAATCTGAACCAACGCCACATTGCTCATCAACTCAGTAATAAAAACCGAAGCCGTAATCAGTCCAAAAATCAGCCATTGCGTGGACGAACTTTGTTCGGCAATCTTCGCTCCTACCAATTGAATAATGCCTGCATTGGAAAGACCTTGAGCCAAACACAACCCTCCTCCGAACAAAAACAAAATACCCCACGCCATTTTTTCGGTATCACGCCATTCCAGTAAAAATTCGATCTTCTTCCAATTAACCGGAACAATAAACATTAACAGTCCACCGGACATAGCAACATTGGTGTCATTCAAAATTTCCTTACCGAGTAAAATATTGATCGGTTGCTGAAAAGTCCACAACAAACAAGTGAGCAAGAAAATGGACATTACAAATTTTTCTTCTCTCCGAAGCGCACCTAATTCTCGTAGTTTATTCTTAATCAAATCATCTGATCCGGCTACTTTGCCAATACCATTCACAAATAAAATTTTGGTAATGATGATGTACGTTGCAATGAGCAACAAAACCATCAATGGGAAACCAACCAACATCCATTTTCCAAAATCCAGTTTCTGATGGTAAAATTGATCGAGCAAGCCCGCCAATACCACATTGGGTGGTGTGCCAATGATTGTAGCAATACCTCCGATGCTAGAAGTGTAGCCAACAGTAAGCAAAAGTCCGACCGCAAAATTGCGTTCTCCTTTGGGCAGCTCGTCATTTCGCTGTTGCGGATTGCTTTTTAGTAAATTGATAACCGAGAGCGCAATGGGCAACATCATCATGGCTGTAGCTGTATTGCTGATCCACATACTAATGAATGCAGAGGCCAGCATAAAACCGAAGATTATTCCATTGCCGGAAGTGCCCGTAATTTTTACGAGGTTGAGAGCTATTCGCTCGTGGAGTCGATGTTTCTCTAATGCCAAGGCTATTAAAAATCCACCCATGAACAAAAACACAATGGGGTTGGCGTAAGGGGCAGCCGCTTCGCTCATTTTCATCACGCCCATAAAAGGAAATAAAACCAATGGCATAAAGGCCGTGACGGAAATAGGTACAGCCTCAGTAATCCACCACACGATAATCCACACAGCCAGTGCAATTACCTTATTGGCATTGGGCGAAATAAAATCCTTATCAATCCAAAAAAGCAAAATAAAGAACAGGGCTGGTCCTAGTAGAAAACCAATCTTCTTAGCAGTAGTATTTTCTTGTTCCATAGCAGGTAAAAAAAAGAGCGAAGGGTTTTCCTCCGCTCTTCATAGTTTCTATTTTTAAATCACGATTGCGGGGCACCACCTTCTCCGGGTGCTTTGGGGTTAGCAGGCTTCACCACAATGGTGCGGCCATCTAACTCAGTTTCATTCAATGCCGCAATGGCCTTGTTCGCTTCTTCATCATTCGCCATCTCTACAAACCCAAAACCTTTAGAGCGGCCGGTGTCTCGATCCTTAACAATTTTAGCAGATGTTACCTGACCAAATTGCGCAAAAGCTGCTTCTAAGTCTTCGCGCCTTGTTTTAAAATTTAAACGGGCTACAAAAATGTTCATAGTACAGAAATATGAGTTAATAATTGATTCTGAAGATGAGCCAAATATTTTTAACACATCTTGCGATAACAAAATAGTAAATTATTCCCAATAAATTCAAGAGGATTTGAACAACGGTAATTGCTGTTGCCGAGCTCTTTAACCAGCCATTAGTTCGCGGGCATTTTCTATCGCTAGCGCGGATGGTTTGGATCCGGCAATCATTTTGGCTATTTCATCTACACGTTCCGATGGAGTCAAAGACCGAATCATGCTGACTGTCTTCTTCGAGCTGTCATCCTTGTAAACGAAGTAATGGGTATCTCCCTTTGCAGCGATTTGTGGGAGATGTGTTATGGTAATCAACTGATGGCGTTGCGCCATCTCTTTCATCATCTTACCTAATTGAATGGCGATCTCACCGGAAATGCCACTATCTATTTCATCCAGTATTAACGTAGGAAGTGCCGTTTTTTCTGCCATCACATATTTAATGCTGAACATCAATCGCGAAAACTCGCCACCCGAAGCAACCTGTGCCAGCGGTCTGGGTTCCACTCCTTTGTTCGCAGTAAATAATAATTCAATGGCATCGGAACCATTCGCAGTCGGAGCAACACTCTGATGTTCCATCTTCAAAACCGCATTCGGAATACCCAAATCCTTCAGCAACTCCACGATCTGTTTACATAAAGGATTAAATACTTTTTGCCGTGTTTTACTCAATTCTTCGGCCTTCGTTCTTAATTCAGTCTGTGCTCTTTCAAAAGCTGCTTTCGCTTCGTGCAGTGCTTCATCCAAGTTACTGGTCTTATCAAATTTTACCTGCAACGACTCTTGTAATGCCAGCAATTCTTTCAACTCCTTTACCCGGTGTTTTTGCATCAACTGATAGATTGTACTCAAGCGATCTTTCACTTCTTCAATTCGCTCCGGATCAAATTCAATTCGCGATTCTTCGCGTTCGGCTTCATCTGCGATGTCATCCAACTCAATCCGTACGCTTTCAATACGCTCCAACAATTTTTGATAGTCTGCCGAATAGGAAGCGATGTTGTTGAGTTGATTGCGAACACTAGTCAACACGGAGTTTACAGCCAATTCAGATTGACTTAATTGCTGAACAACGGCTATTAGTTGTGTCTTGATCTCCTCGGCATGTTCCATTACTTTCAGCTCAGCCTCCAGTCGCTCTTGCTCGCCTTCTTCCAATCGGGCTTTTACTAATTCATCCAACTGAAATTTTACATAGTCCGATTCCTGACGCAACTCATCCGATTCTTTCACTAAACTTTCATAGGCAGATTTGGCTTGTGTAAATGTTTTCCAAAGCAGACTATAGGATTCTCTGACCTTCTGATTACCTGCAAAAGCATCTATTAATTCTAACTGAAATAAATTATTCCCCAAGTCAAGGGTTTCGTGCTGCGAATGCACATCCATCAGCTTGTTGCCAATTTTGCGCATGATTTCCAAGGTGACCGGAGTGTCATTCACAAACGCACGGCTCTTTCCACCGGGTATAATCTCTCTACGAATAAATGTTTGATCTTGGTAATCGAGATCGTTGTTTTCGAATAGTGATTTCAGTCGATACGCGGAAACATCAAAAACTCCTTCCACCACACACTTTTCATTTTCATCCCACAATACTTTGGCATCGGCACGATTTCCCAGCAAAAGGCCCACCGCACCGAGCATGATGGATTTACCAGCGCCTGTTTCGCCCGTAATCACATTCAACTGTGGAGATGGCTTGATCTCCAGCTGACGAATTAAAGCATAGTTCTTAATGGACAGTTGCAGTAACATGGTACGAAGAAAACAAAAATACGAATGGCAAGGGGAAAATCCTTGATGCCCTATCTAACAAAAATTAGAAACGAATGATTATTTCGAAATAATGCTTTGGTAGATCGTGCGCTTGGGGTCGATTGCTGAAAGTATATCGTAGGCTTCTCTGCGGCTGTTCAAGTTACCTTCCGAAAGGATTTGTGTCAGCTCATTTGACTTCGTATCGAAGAATGAAATCAGTAATATCGAATTGGGGTAAATAGTCCAGATGCGCTTGATGTTGCGCAATACCTCCACAATTTTGTCGCGGCTTTGATCGGGTGTTTTTTCAAATGTGTCAAGTGCCAATCGATGGTATGTGTAGCTATTCTTACGCAGATCAGCCATTTGCGGGTTATTCATGTTTTCTACCAGGGAATAGCGGCTGCGAGTGCTACTGAGCGGGTTCCAGCCCGGCTTGTTAGAAGCCTGTGCATTGTTAGCCACAATCAATGCTTTTTGCACAAATGGAGTTCCGCCCATCTCACTGAACGAGTCATAGTCCATAGCCAAAATGATGTAGGCATAAAAGGCCAGCATCGAAGTCAGGTTATTGATGTAGGTATTGTCGTTGTATTCCATCGGCTGCGATTCCAGGTATTCAAACTCCCAGTCGCGATCGGCAAAGTTGAGCAGTACGGTTTCGTAATTGGAATTATAAACTGGCCGGGCTACCGTAACTTGTGCATTGGCAGTAAACGACCCAATGGAAGGCATTTTGGTGATGTTTAAGAAAATTGCGCAAGTGATTTTCTCGTGTACTTTAAAGTTGTCGTTTGTCCACTTACGGGTATTCAGGAAAGCCGCAAAAGCGCGCTCCATGTCTTTGAACACCGTGCGATCCGAAGTTTGGATCTGATCGGCATTAATCACCACTTTGCAATTCAATTCCTGCGCGAAAGCCGGCCGACTAAGCCATAGGGCCGCAAGAGTGATCAAAAAAGCAAATGCGCGCATGATTGTCTAGTTTGGTAAGGAATCCACAATAGCATCAACGATATCCCTGGCTACTTCTTTCTTTGATTTCAAACTAAAATTTTTCTCCATTCCATTTTTGTGAATAATGGCCACTTTGTTAGTATCATGTCCAAATCCGGCACCTTGATCGTTCAGCGAGTTCAGTACAATCAGGTCGAAGTTTTTGGAGGCTATCTTTTTTAGTGCATTCGCCTTTTCATTTTCTGTTTCTAAGGCAAAGCCTACCATTAATTGATGTGATTTCTTTTGTTTGCCCAACTCCGCAGCAATATCCTGCGTCTTCGTAAGCTCGATAATCAGATTATCGTTCGTCTTTTTTATTTTTTGATCGGCTGTATGAATGGGTCTGTAATCCGCAACAGCTGCAGCCAATACCGCGATATCCATTTGGGTGAACCGTGCTGTGCAGGCTTCATACATTTGTTGTGCGGAAGTAACGCGTGTTACTTTAACATGCTGGGTGGTTGGTGCCAAATGTGTTGGGCCGACCACTAATTCGACCTCTGCTCCCTCCTTTGCCAGTTGCTCGGCAATGGCAAAACCCATTTTGCCACTGGAATTATTTCCAATAAAGCGTACCGGGTCAATTGACTCATGTGTAGGGCCGGCTGTAACCAGCACCTTTTTTCCTTTTAATTTCTGGGTTGCCGAAAAATGATTTTCTAAAAATGAAACGATTTCTTCAGGCTCGGCCATTCTGCCTTTTCCTTCCAGTCCACTGGCTAACTCTCCAAAAGCTGGGTTGATTTGGTGATTGCCCCAACTTTCTAATTTTTGAATATTCTCTTTGGTGGATGGATGCTGCAACATATCCAGATCCATAGCCGGTGCAAAAAACACCGGGGATCTTGCCGATAAGTAAACAGCCAATAACAGATTATCACATTGGCCGTGCGCCATTTTTGCAAGGGTATTGGCGCTGGCCGGGGCAATCACCAATGCATCTGCCCAAATGCCAAGGTCTACATGATTATTCCATAATCCTTGGTCTCCGTTCGTAAATTCTGACAGAACGGGATTTTTAGATAAAGTCGAAAGGGTGAGTGGTGTGATAAAATCCTTTGATGCCGGGGTCATAATTACTTTTACCTCAGCACCGGATTTTACGAGCAGGCGCACGAGTAGTGCCGATTTGTAAGCCGCAATACTGCCGCTTACTCCGACAATAATCTTTTTACCTGCCAGCATAAAAATTACTCCGCTTTAGCAGCTTCTGCACCCGCTTCGCGCATACGGTAACGCAATTTGCCTTCCAAGAATTCTTCAGTAGCCGTGGTAGTCGACTTTGGCATGCGCTCATAGAATTTTGAAATTTCAATCTGCTCGCGGTTCTCAAAAACTTCTTCCAGGTTGTCCACTGTAGTAGCAAAGTCAGCCAACTTGTTGTTCAGCTCTTCCTTCAGGTTAATGGAAATCTGGCGTGCACGCTTTGAAATGATAACTACCGACTCATACAAATTTCCTGTAGGAGAATAGATCTTATCTACATCGCGTGTGATGATAGAAGGTTGATTTGCCATGGTTATGATTTTTTGGTTTTTAATTTATTTATTTCATTCAAGCTATCAGCATAATAACGCTGTGCATCTTTCAAATAGGCACTTTGCGGATAGTTGTCCACTAGTTCTTTGTAATATTCAATGGTGGCTGTATAGCGCTCCATTTGTTTGGTGTAAATGCTCTGTTGTGCCAACTTATATTGTGCCTGTACCTTCAGGTAAGTAAGTTCCTCCATGTATTGCGAATCGGGGAAACTCTTCTGAAAGTTTTCAAATGACACTACCGCTGCCTGATAATATTTCAATTTCAAATATTGCTTGGCTCCTTCAAAACCTTTCTTTTCCAGTTTCTTTTGAGATGCAGCAATTACTTCATTGGCTTGTTCGGCAAACTTACTGGTCGGATACTGGTTCACGTAAGTTTGCATGGCGTTCATGGCTTCGATGCTACTTTTCTGATCCAAGTTTTCGGCCGGAGAAGCTACATAAAGAGAGTACGCATACATGAAATAAGCCTCTTCAGCCAATGAACTTCTTCCATAGTTTTCAAAAAATGTTTTGAATTGATTGGAGGCCAACAAATAGGTCTTTTCGTAATACTGACAATAAGCCAGGTAAAATTCTACCTTTTCACCTTCCGGCAATCCCCGAACGATCGGTAAAATCTGCTCGAAAAGTATAGCTGTTCGGTAATAGTCCTTTTTGGCATAATAATCGAGCCCACCTTGGTACTTTTCACGCCAATCTTCACTTCTCTCCAACCGTCTGAATCGACTGCATGAAGAGCCCAAAACCAATAAAATGAGCAAAGCAGCCACCACATTGTGCCGTGGGCTTGCTGATGGAATTCGAAATTTGTTGAAAATCACGGTTTACCGTTAAAAATAGCCTGCAAATATAAGACACCTACCCAAATTTTCAATTTTCGGGCGTTCTGAACTAGGATGTTTTAAAACGGTAAAAAGTGCTAAACTATTTTCGAACCATCATTTTTCTGGTAAGGATACCATTGTTGTCCAGGTAAAGGGTATAAAAATAGACCCCCGGAAGCAAGTCATCTACTTCAATTTTGAGTCGGTTTTCGGCAGTATTCAATTCATACTCCCCCATATTTTTTCCCAGGATATTGTGAATGATGATCTTTGCTTTGACAGACTCACTGTGCAGTTTATAATCGATAAATGCCTGATATTGAATCGGATTGGGATAAACATCGTGCATCGTAATCTCTTTGGACTGGAATATATAGGTGCGGGTGGGACGCTCTTCCACCACTATGGTCACATTTTTTTCCTGAACGGATTGTGTGTTTCCTTTCGGGAAATATTCAAACTTCAAGGCAGTTTGAGTTGCCTGAATACCGCTTTCGAATGTATAGTAAAGTTCAAATAAAGTCTCGCCCGGTTCCAGTCGTTTTGAAAATTCTTCAATGGTGGGGTCCAAGCATTTGTTTCCTAAACAGAAATATCCTTTTTGGGTGTCACCCATTTCTCCCTTCGTTTTTCGAATAACGTAAAATTGCGGCTTATCAGAAGTGTTTTTGATTCGGAGCGGAATTCGTAAGGTCTGATTAATGGTGGCTTGCAAGTTGTCGTGCAAATCAGATGCTTCTACCTGTGCACATATATCACCACCCAAGAAAACGAAGAAACCAAGCAGAAGCAACTGTTTCAACATAGGGAGTGGTAATTAGGATTGAAACTACAAAAAAATTGCAGAAATGAATGAAAAAGTGTCAAAAAATTCACGCTACTATGCAATTTTCCTAATCGCAGTGTCGTTAAGTGGGTTTTCGCTTTACCACCGCACCTCGCAGCGGCTTTTCCTTCACCCGCCAGGTCAATCCCTTCAGCTGCCGGTCTTCTTTTTTTAGTTCGTGGATAGGAATCAACTGCGCATCTGGTTTGATATAAAAGCTCACATTATTTACCCGCCCTTTTACAAAATTGATACGCATGTTGCTGCAAATCAATTTATTCATTCCCATGGTCACCATCAACTTCACCAGCAAGCTATCGGTTTTAATAATATCTTTTTCCTCTAAGGCAAAATAGAGACTTTCGCCATTGCCTTGCACCAACACGTGATCAATGTTTCGTCCGTCAAAATATGCGGTCATTTTACGGCCTTTGATTTGATTAAAGTTTTTCATCGAATCCTGAGAGGCTACAAAAGAATTGGTGATCATGTAAATCTTATCGATTTTCTTATTCTTCAAAGCCACCCGAATGGAGTCGGCTGTCATCTGATTGTCTTCGGTCCATAAAATCGGGTCATGGTAGAGATACAAAATCGAATCCGCAGAAACATACGCCAACGAGTCGGCAGAGCCGCGCAAATTGGTCTTAAAGATTTTGACATGATTATAGGCCAGTAATCGCTTTTTTTTCGGATTGGGGTTTTCGATTGAAATCAAGGTGTCGGCTGAAAGAAAAAGAGTATCGCCATCATCATCTATTTTAGCCATAAAAGCATTGCCATACACTTTCGAAATTCCGGCCTTGCGGTCGTAGTAACCATCATCACCATACACGGTCAATTTCTCTGTTTTAGAAGTCATGGCAACGCTTCCCTTCGAACGATAGAATTTTTTCACATCATCCAGAAAATTCTGACTGCCCCGCATGCGATAGTTGGGAGTCTCAAAATCTCCACTTTCCAGCATAGAAAGCTTTTTGATGGTATTATAGCTGCCACTTTTATAAATGGCCGTTTTCCCGTCCTTTCCTTTTACACGCGTGGTATCTCTAAAATAAATTACGCGCGTTTTCGAGTTGTATTGAAGCGTGTCAGAGAGTAGAGTATAATCAGCGTTCTCTCCCACCACGTCCGTTTTAAAGGAAGCCACATTGATAGGCACATCGTAGTAGCCTTTTTTGCTGACCAAGGTGTTGGTTGTATCTACCAACTTCCCTCCGTTAAAATAATAAGCCTCATTTTTCACTCGGTCATAATCCAGAAAGTCGGTATACAATCGCGCGAGACCCAGTTTTACAAACACCACTTTTTTTCGGAGTTTGGCCACTTTTGTATTGCCATCGTAGATCAAACCCAAAGCTGTTATATCCACCGAATCACCTTCTGTAATATGGACTCGACCGTAGGCTTCCAATTGATTTTTTGATCTGAAAAAATAGGCTGAATCGCAATAGATGGTGGTAGCATTTTGCTCGAAGACCACGTTGCCGATCAAGCGATCAAACCGCTCGCCATCTTTCATGCTTCCGTAGGCATTGTCTGCTTTTTTAAGCTGAACGCGTTTTTGTGCCAAAGCCGAACCGGCCATTCCCGTAAGGATTAAAAAAAGAAGAATTGATTTTGAAGCAAAATTCATCTGCTGGTAGTTCATCTTTACATTTGTACGTGCTTCAAAAATTCCAATTGCATATTGCACAATGGTGCAAAACTACCGATAAAATTCTTTTGGCGGTAAGTGGTGGCATGGATTCCATGGCCATGCTGCATTTGTTTGTGGAGTCGGGATATCAGGTGGCGGTAGCGCATTGCAATTTTCAGCTTCGCAGACCGGAGTCGGACGAAGATGAGCGCTGGCTGAGCGCCTATTGCGAGAAGCGAAAAATTCCATTTCATAGTAATCGCTTTCACACCAATAATTATGCCATTACCCACGGTATTTCCATTCAAATGGCCGCTCGGGAATTGCGCTACGAATGGTTTGAACAGTTGCGTGAAGAGCAAGGTTTTGATTGGATTGCCACCGCGCATCATCTCAACGACTCCATCGAAACCATTCTTCTGAATCTGGCGAAGGGTACAAGCCTACATGGACTTCAAGGTATAGCAGCTGTTAATGGGTATCTTTTGCGGCCACTGTTATTTGCAACGCGTAATGAATTAGAAGCTTGGATAGCAGAAAAGGGAATTGCTTGGCGCGAAGATCAAAGCAATCAGACTGATGATTACCAGCGCAATTTTATTCGTCACCAAATTGTACCTCGCTTTTTGGAAGTCAATTCATCTTTTGAAATGAGTATGACCAAAACTACTTCCAAACTTGCAGGCTCGCTGCTGTTGGTTAATCAGGCGGTCAGTGATTGGAAGAAAATCTATTGGCAAAATACGGGTGATATGGTTCATCTGGTCAAGGCAGGGTTCAACGAAGAGAATACCGATGGTTACAACTTGGCCATTCTTTGGGAAATTCTAAAAGACTACGGTTTTCATTACGATCAGTGTGTTCAAATTTTGGCGGCACGCTATGGCCAGCCCGGAAAGAAATTTTTAACAACTACCCACGGATTGACCATCGATCGGGAGGTGCTTGTATTGGCGCCTTTGCAAACTACGTTTACCAATGAGGCCGTGGTCATTACAAATGATCAAACAAAAGCATCTCACTTGGGACATACTTTGACCATCCAGCGAAGCGTTAAACCAATAGATATTGATCGAAACAAACAGGTTGCTACGTTGAATGAAGAAATGATCCGGTTTCCGCTTACTTGGCGAAAATGGAGAGAGGGTGATTGGTTCGTTCCTTTCGGGATGAAAAACCGGAAGAAAATCAGCGATTTCCTAATCGACACAAAAGTTTCGCTGGCAGAGAAAGAATCGGTGACGGTATTGGAATCAGAGGGCGAAATAGTTTGGGTGGTAGGACACCGGATTGACGACCGTTATAAAGTCACAGAATCAACAGAACGTACACTTATTTTTCAGCTGGCGAAAGCTGACAAAAATCAGTAGCCTAATTTTTGTGATTCCCTTTTCTTTTGAAAGTTCGATTGATAACTTCGCGGCCTGATTTCACACCACTAAAAATAAGAACCCTTTATGAAAATCACTGTAGTAGGAGCCGGAAACGTAGGTGCTACCTGTGCCGATGTGCTGGCGTATAAAGAAATTGCCAACGAAATTGTATTAGTAGACATTCGTGAAGGTTTTGCCGAAGGCAAGGCGCTCGATATCTGGCAAAAAGCACCCATCGATTTGTACGATAGCCGTACCGTTGGCTCTACGAACGACTATACCAAAACTGCCAATTCAGATGTGGTGGTGATCACCTCCGGATTACCACGCAAGCCCGGAATGACCCGTGACGATTTGATCGGTACGAATGCGGGCATTGTAAAATCAGTGACTGAAAATGTGGTGAAGCACTCGCCAAATGCGATCATTATTGTCGTTTCCAATCCGTTGGATGTAATGACCTACCAGGCCCACATTACTTCAAAGCTACCCAGAACCCGCGTGATGGGTATGGCAGGTATCTTGGATACAGCCCGCTATCGCGCTTTCTTGGCGGAAGCTTTAAATGTTTCTCCAAAAGACATTCAGGCGATGTTATTGGGTGGCCATGGCGACACGATGGTGCCACTTCCACGCTATACAACGGTAGGCGGAATTCCGGTAACAGAGTTGATTGCCAAAGATAAATTGAATGCCATCATTGAGCGCACGAAAGTAGGTGGCGGTGAGTTGGTGAAATTGATGGGCACTTCAGCTTGGTATGCACCCGGTTCGGCTGCAGCCCAAATGGTAGAAGCGATTGTGAAAGACCAACGCAGAGTATTGCCGGTTTGTATGCAACTGGATGGCGAATATGGCATCAAGAATTGCTACCTCGGTGTGCCGGTTATTTTAGGCAAGAATGGTATTGAAAAAGTAATTGAGCTCGAATTGAACAACGAAGAAAGAGCATTACTCGAAACTAGCCGTCAGCATGTACAAGAGGTGATGGATGTGTTGGATAAGTTGGGTAAGTAAAATTAACTTTCAACGAAAATGAAATGCCGGGCGAGAGTCCGGCATTTTTGTTTGAAATGACTTTTAGAAATAAATGGAGGATTATCTAGAGATAGTCTTCAAAGACTTTACATACTCTTTCTCATCCTCATCCATAGCCTCAATGACATTGACAGGCCATTTAGAGGTGATCCTATTGTAGATTATACGGTCCTGTGGATCATAACTATCCAACTCATCAAATCGCCTACCGGTTTGACGAATCGACTCTTCGTCCCTCAATTGATGAAATGCTGTTCGAATTTTGTCTTTCACCTCAAAGTAATATCCGTATGTCACCGAATCGTCTATCGTAACAGAAATCAAATTACCATTGCTATTTTTCGATTGGAATTTTTTTATTTCTGTGATCAAATTCTCCAACGGAATCTGTTGGCCATTTACTGTTACAAAATCAGGGGCTATATGAACTTGCATTAGCTCTCCTTTAAAATCCTCTGAGTGATCACGAGGAAGACATGGTTCAGCCATTGATGAATTACAAAGAGGCCATAATCTTTCTCTAATGCCTGTAGCAGCATGTTCATCAGATAGGTGTGTTCCCCACAAAATTTGGTGGACATAGTTCTTACGCAACTCCACCCGAAGGTTTCTTACATCCACCATCCGTACATTTTTGTCGACATAAAGAACCCATAGCAGCTGATCTCTTTCGTATTCTGATAATTGTTCTTTTTCAAACGCAATAAGGTCAGGAAACTCAGAGTAATTGATTTGTTGAAGTTGATTGTCTGCGTTTTTAGATAGCAGGCCAACTTGTGATGAATCTGAAACAAGCGCGCCTAAAAATAACTCTCGTGCCAATATTTTTCTCGGTGCTACATATGGATGTGTTGCTGTTGGCAAATTCAATTGTACATACGTTGAAGCCTGGAACTTACCTAATATGTTGTTGATGATCGCTCCATTGGCAAAGGAAAGTTGTGACAGCAAAAATGCCGTGGTAAAAATGATGATGGCGCTCATAGCCATCATCTTTAAAATAGAGTTTTTGAAAACCAAACGCAGCATTAACCAAGAATGCAAGTAAAGAACCACCAGCATGGCAATGAACAGAGATCGATACTCGTTTGTAAAGTTTATGAATAAAAAGACTGGGATAACAACATTGATAATCGCCCAAAAGGTGGCCATCTTGAAATACCAAAAAATGAAATACCCCTGATAACCGCTCAGATTATTTAAAATGGCTCGCTTGCGATAACCTTTTACTCCTTTCAAAGCGGAGGGTCGCGCGATGATATGACTCACCACCAAGCTGAATGAGAAAAAGCAGGCGAGACAAGCATAGAAAAAGCTGAAGAACCGGGCCTCGCTGTTACTTAAAGTAAATACCTCATCAACTACTGTATTGTAAGAAAAAAACCGAAAGGCCTCCTTTACGGAAATCAATAAGAAAAAAATGACAATCGAACCGGTCAACCAAATACCCGCATACATCCAAACCTGATATTTACTCAGACTCAGGCCTTGGTAAGTAAACTGTTTTCGTAAAAATCCTTTTTGTAAAGTCATGCTTTACTGGCCACGTAAAGCACTTCTTTGTTTTGCACACCAAAACGTTCTGAAACGGTGGTGGCAAAATTGCTTTCTTCTGCTTTTAGGCCGGCACGCTCAATGCGTTTTGTATAATCCTTTCCAAACAGACGCACATGGTCATCCTGGCCAAACACACGCTCGCGCTCGCGCGGATCGGTGATGGAATTATCTTCGAAAGTCACATCAGGAATGGGTGAAAAAAACGGCACTTGCAAAATAGCCCAGCCGCCCGGTTTGAGCACGCGCCTGATTTCACTCATGGCTTTGATATCGTCTTGCACGTGTTCGAGCACATGATTGCAGAGCACCACATCAAAATGATTTTCACCAAATGGAATTTGATGGATGTCCATTTTCACTTTCGCCAGAGGAGACTCAATATCTGCAGTGATATAGTCTTCGCCATGCTGTGCTTCGAATGGCTTCATAAAGCAATGCTCGGGCGCTATGTGCAACACGTTGAGTTTGGTTTGAAAGAAATTAGTTTTCTGTTGGAGATATAGCCAGATAAGTCGGTGGCGCTCTAAACTGAGGCAACTCGCACAAAGGGCATTAGGCCGTGGGGTGATGCGGCCATACGGCAAAAACTGGCGGTAGTGGCTTTTGCAAATGGGGCACTCCACCCGATTGCCGGCATAAAAAATGCCGAGTGCTTTTAAACCTACTCCACTAAAAAGCTGAAGGTATTTACGGGGTACGTAGCGGATCAGGACAGAAATCAGTTTTTTCATGGGCAGCAAAGATAATTGTTGTTTTCAAGATAAGGGCAATGATTAAGTGGGTGGTCTGTAGGGACTCTGACTAGAGGATATTGGCCAAGGACAGAGTAGGATGGTCTGTGCGGACACAGACAAGGGGGAGACAAAGTGGGATGGTCTGTGCGGACACAGACCATGGATCGGTTTCAAGATGACGCGCTAAATTTGGGGCGGGCATCGGCCAGCGATTGTAGCGGAAAGCCCACGCCCAAAGCGTGGCTTGGAGCGAAAAGCGCGATGCCACCTCGCCTCGAGTGGCAGGCCGCCAAAAAACCGGTAATTTTTTAGGTAGACTAAAACTATTTAGGGCAATCCGCCATCTTTATAGTACCAACCCGCAGGATGTGGCCGAAACTCTACTTGACATTGCTATGATGCACTCAGACTCCCTGATCGCAAGGGCCCGCGAAGGGGATAAAACTGCCCAAAGCAAGCTGGTGCAGCTATGGTATAAACGCATTTACAATTTCGGCTACAAGTTTTTCTACGACCACGATTTGGCCATGGAGGTGGCGCAGAAGACTTTTATTAGCATGCACAAAAACATTGCAGGCCTGCAAGAAGTGACACGCTTTAAGTCGTGGTTGTATACCATTGCCGTGAACTACTGCCGGGAAGAGGCGCGCAAGCGAAAGACGAACCGTGCCATATCACTCAACGACCTGAAACCGGGTGAAGGCGAAGAGAGCTATCGGTGGGAAGAGAGCAACCAGCGAAGAGAAAACCCGGAGCGGCAACTAAGGCAATCGGAGCTTTCGGACTTGCTGCAGAGTTGCCTGATGGAATTGAGTGCAGAGCAACGCGAGGTGGTGATTATGAAAGAGTATGAGGGGTTGAAGTTTAGGGAGATTGCGGAGACGCTAGGCATCTCGGAAAACACGGTGAAATCCAGAATGTATTATGGGTTGGAGGGGCTGAAGAAAATTTTGGAGCAGAAGAAGATTACGAAAGAAACAATTGGTTATGAACTATAAACCAGACGAGGGCACGCTGATTTCTTACCTGTATGGTGAGCTGAGTGCCGATGAAGCCGCGAAAGTGCAAGTGTATTTACAAGCTAATCCGGAAGAGCTGAAGAAATGGCAAGCGCTGAGCAACACAAAAGATGTGATGGCGCACGTGCAAGACAAGGAAGTGATTGCGCCACCGATCTTTATGGACGATACGAAGGTGGTTTCGTTTTGGAATAACAACTATTTCAAAACGGTGATGAGTATTGCAGCTTCAATTCTGTTCTTGATGGTAGCTGGTAAACTTTTAGGAACGGAAATCAACTATCAGCAAGGCGAATTGAAAATTAGTTTTGGAGGAAAGAAAGAGCAGACAGAATTGCCTCCTTCTCAGCCGCTGTTGACAGAATCGAAAGTGCAGGAAATGATTCAATCTTCGTTAGCTAAAAATAACGAGGTGATAGCCGCGAATTGGACAGAAGATCAGAAACGGTTGAGTCAATCGATTCGCCAGAACTTAGCGCAAAACTCGCGGAAGATTGATGAATTGATGAAAACAGCGTCCGATGCTTCGCAAGAGCAAGTGCGCGGATTTGTGGCGAGCCTGCAAACAGAAAACCTGAAGTTGATGAAAGATTACTTTCAGCTTTCGGCAGCCGATCAGAAAAAATACACCGAAAGCTTGTTGGTCGATTTTTCAGAATACCTGAAAGAGCAACGCAAACAAGATCTGATGATTTTGCAAACACGCGTGAGCAGTATCGAGAAAAATACCGATCAATTTAAGCAAGAAACGGAGCAGATATTGGCCAACATTATCTCTACTCCAATGAACAAGAGCAATCGGAATAGTTATTAGTTAATCGTTAAACGGAATTAGGAATTTAAAAATTGATAATAGTATGAAAAGCAGAATGAGATTGATAGTAATGATGGCAGTGATGGCACTGGTATCATTCGAGGGCTTTAGCCAGAAAGTGGATGAGGAGCGCATGCAGCGTGACATTGAAGTAGCAGAAAATATTCTAAGCACATTGTTAAAACAACAATATGACAAGCGCTCATTTTTCCCGATTGAAGTGAGTGGAAGTTACCGAGCAGGTTATGGTGTTACATTTACCATGCCTAATATTCAGTCAAACTTTTTCATCAATACATTTGATGGGCCCGGATCCTTCGGTGGATTTGACGGAGATGGAATTACCATCATCGAAACAACGCCTGAAAATGACGCTGCCCAAATTGCAGACGGCCAACGTAAAAATAATCGAGCCATTGTGCGTGGTGGTGCTGCACGGGCTCCATTAGCCAAAAAAGGGAACTCGAAGGTAGATCGTGATAGTGTGAAAGACGAATCCAGCCAGCGTACTATCAAAGCCGCCAAAGACTTTATTGCGGATTATGGTGACCTGATCGGACAATTAGCTACCAACGAACGCATTGTTATTACAAATCGCTCCGAAGGCGACCGTATGTGGTTTGGACAATTCGAAAATCAAGGTAATTCCCTTATTACTGTAGAAGGTTTGAAAAGCGACATTCTTCAATACAAGCAAGGAAAAATGACACGCGAGCAACTGATAGCAAAAATAAAAGTGGTAAACAGTGAACGCGACACGGAATTACAACCTGATTTGGAACTGCTGACCAGTATCTTCAATCGACTTTATCGCAGCGATTTATCAAAGACCTACTTCACGCAAGAGAACACGTACTACGAGCGTCTGAAAGATTTTGGTGTGATTTATCACATGCAAGTGTATTCCAGCAATCAATTAGATGCTGACACTTGGGGTATGCCTACCCTTGGCTTGGATGAGATTGGCCAAACTGAGCGTGATAAAAAAGTGAAAGAATTGTATCCGTTGTTTACCAAGAGCATCAAAGAAGATATTTTAGAATACGGCCGCACGCTGCGTAGCCTAAAAGACGAAGAGAATCTGATCTTTGACATTCGGATGACACGCTGCCGCGGATGTGGTATTCCATCATCGCTTGAGTACACGATCAAGTACAGTGTATTAAAAGATTATGCTGCGGGCAAAATCACCAAAGAAGCTGCCCTGGCAAAAATCAGTGAGAAGAAGGGAGAGGAACAATAGGTTTAGGTGAAGGTGACTCTCACGGGCGTTCCTTACAGAAATGTGAGGGACGCTTTTTTTATGATAAGAATTTCTTCACCTCATTGAAGAACCGGTCGCGGTCAAGCCAGTAGTTTCGACTATATAATTGGACGAACGGCCATTTCTTCTTTTCCAAAATCATGGGCAAATAAGCGTGGCTAGCTTTCGCGGAAAGGCTTTGATGGTAATTGGAATCATCCGTTAAGATAATTCCGGCAAAATCTTTCTCTTTGTGCACCATCAAATCGTGATGTGAAAAATCAGCCGGTTCTAAAACCATAGAACTTTCTCTGCCCCACTGCTGCACCGCTTGGGTTAAATATTTTGATTTCGAGTTCACAGCATCGCGCACCGGTTGCGAAGTGCGATTCGAACAATCCAGCGCAAACTGCAAGTAAGCCTTCAGCAATTTGGGTCCGTCATTCTTTGTTTCCTCCACAGCCAGTTGGTGTGGCCAAATACTAGTCACCACCATAATTTTTTCGCGCGCACGACTTACCGCCACATTCAATCGGTTTTCGCCACCAGCCACATTCAGACTTCCAAATTGCGCTGCTACTACTCCGTGTTGGTTGGCGGCATATCCTACTGAAAAAATGATGATGTCGCGCTCATCACCTTGAACATTCTCAATGTTTTTGACAAACAACGAATCGGGAAGTTGGCCTTGACCCAATTGTTTCTCAAGCGTATCTAAAATCAATTCTTGCTGGGGTGCATTAAAAGTAATAACTCCAATTTGTTTTTGCGGATGGGCGGATTTTAGCTGTACTACCAACTCTGCCACTTTGAGTGCCTCTTCTTCATTACAATTATTTTCCCACTGGCCTTCTACTTTTACATAGTCGATGGCAGACTGACGTTGATTTACCAAATCAAAATCAGGGAGCATCTGTAGCTGACCTTTGTAAAAATGGGTGTTTGAAAACTGAATCAGTTCATGCGATTGACTACGGTAATGCCCCTGCAATTGAACCGATGCTAAATACCGGCTCGCCAATTCCAACAAAGAGTCAACTTCTGTTTCAGGTTCTTCTCCTTCCTCCTGCCAACGTGTTTGATAAAAATCGCCCGGCTTTAATTGTTGTGAATCTCCGGCAATAACTACTTGCTTTCCACGAAAGAGTGCGGGGATACCACGCTCCGAATAGCACTGCGATGCCTCATCAAAAATAACTAAGTCGAACAGTTCACGCATTTGAAACAAAGCCGAAACCGACTCCGGTGATGCGAGCCAGCACGGAAGCAACCGAAAAATATCTTCGTCAAACTCGGCCAGTACTTTGCGCAGCGGCCACACCTGCCGTTTCTTGGTAACCTGATGCAGCAAGTCGCGGTAGGTTAAGCGGTTGTTCAAACGGTTAAATTCCAAATCTTCGGTGACACGCTCGCGTGCGCGTAGCAACAAAATTTCGTGACAACAATTTTCCTTGCGATGGATTAGCTCTTTCAATTCGTTCTCCAACTGCTGAAGCTTGCCGGACGAAGTGATTTTTAATTGGGGATGTTTGGATTCCAAATATTCAATCCATGCTAACGAAATACTATTTCGAAATAAAGACGTTAACTGCTCCTCATCCCAACTTGGAGTGAGGCTTTCCAATTTGCCAATCACCGTCTTTTCAATCTCCGAGCAATTGTCTTTCAACAAGTCAAACTCTACTAACGAATCAAAATCGCGTATAAGTGTTTGCTTGAGCAATTGTGCGAGTTCTTCACTTTTAGTCAATTCAGAAACCATGGATGGTAACAAATACTTCAGCCAGTTTTCCTTTCTGGCGGGAAGTGGTGCCACCAACTGAAAAAGAATGTCCATTCGATGGATGAATTCGGCACGCGAAAAAGAAGCAGGTAAAATCAAATTCTTGATTCCGCGTATCGAACTGAAAATAGTTTTGGCTTTGATGGCGCTTTGCTGATCGGCAAACCAATTCGCCAACGAGGCTTTCGAAAATCCTTCGGACGGCACTTGAAGCCATGCCTTCGTGCGCAACTTTGATAAATTATGCTCGAGGTTCAACCGCCTGTCCAGCATGCGCTCCAATTTCTTAAACCCTTCTTTGTTGCTAGGTAATTGATTTCCCACCAAAGCCCGCTTCACCACATACTTGTCTTTCGAAAATAATTCCCACCGAATCAAGCCAATTAAACTCCTGCGCGCTTTCATGCTGCGGCTTAAGGCTTGTTGCAACACGCCAAGTTGTGCTAATGGAATGGATAACTCAATTCCATCTTCATCAAAACATTCCAAAATCACACGCTCGCTATTCGCCAACCAAAGTGAACTCGTCTCTTCATCCGATTCCGCTGACATCTTTTGAAAAGCATTAAAGCGCTCCTCAGAAGAAATCAACTCTTTAATGGTTATCGCATCCAATCGTTTTTCGATCAGTGCTTCGCATTGTTCCCAATCCAGTTCAGTATTGAAATGTGTAGAGAAATCTTTTTTTAGTTGATTAAAATATGTTGGGATTTCATCCAGGCAGACCAACAACTCTTGGCGATCGCTGGTTTGCAAGGCTGCAAACGATTTGCGCACACGCCATGGATATTCACTTACTTCAAACTGACGAGCATAAAAACAATACACTTTTAACTTCCGAATAAATTCTTCCGCGTCATTCCATTTTAAATGAATCAATTCCTGCCGGAGATTAATAAATGGTTGCGATGGATTTGATTGAAGATAAAGTTCCTTACAACTGATGCCACATTCACTCGTATCAAAAAGAGCTGACTTAAATTCTTCTAACTCTTCAGAAATCTGATCGATGCGCTTTCCAATCTGAGCGAATTGGCGATCTAATGTAATGGCATCTAAACTGATGTTTTTGGATCTGTACTCATCTACCCGCTCAATCTGCCTCGCAATTAGTTTATAGATTTCGTTGCGATCCGTTTTGTGGTCATGTACGAGCGCTAAAAATTCAGAAAGACCTTTTTCTTTCAACCGATCAAAAACCACATCCAACGCGGCACGCTTCTGACACACCACCAAAATGCGTTTGCCTTGTGCAATCGCATCGCTGATCAAATTACAAATCAACTGCGACTTTCCTGTGCCGGGCGGGCCTTGAATGACCAACGAGTAGCCCAACTTGGTAGACTTCAGTGCGCGCTCTTGCCAACTATCCATCGGGAAAATGGCATGTACTTTTTCCTCGCGCACACTTTGAAATATCTTTTGATCCAATGCTGCATCGATGGGAGAACGAGCTCTGAAAAACTCTTCCAGATCACTAAAGGAATCTTCTTCCAGTAATTGGAGGTAATCCGGCACGATGAAAGAACCGGTTTGCGAAAAAAGCCCCAGCACCGCTTCCGGGAAAAGTTTCAAGGCACCCTTCTCATGCGCTTCTTCAAATTCTTCTTTTTTAAAAGATGGAAATGAAATCAATTCATCTCTATAGTTATCCGGATTGAAATGAATCACCATGTTTGCCTTTTGTAACATTTGATACAACTGCGTCCGAAAGAAGGTGCTGTCGGTATCGGCTGTATCAAATGTTTCATCCAGCAATTCTTCCGATGCGTTTACCTGATTGTAAAATGCATAAGCCAACAAAAAAGATTTGTTGAACATGATCTCCGAATCTTCGCGCAAGCGAATGACCCATTGTTCATTTTTAATAGCGAGCTCTACCGGAAAAAATAACAACGGGCACCGCACCAATGTGCCATCGATAAATTTTCCGCGCACAAAGGGCCAACCCAAGTGCAGCTCACGTGAGCCACGTTCTTCAAAAACAAAATGATCGAGTCGCTGTAATTTCTTTAGCTTATTGCTGGCTTCGTTGCCGGCACTCATGCGCGCATCCAGCACAGGACAAATGATCTTTTCTTTTCGCGCAATCAATGCTTCAATAATGGAAAACGCTTTTTGACCGTTGAATTGACTTAGTTGTTGTAAGTCCAAAAACTGATCACTGCTCAGGCGCGGCAAAAAGATCGCACGGTTTCTACCGGAAAGATTAGTCAGCTTTCGTAAGTAGTTGGTGAGAATTCGTTTGGTTTTATCCGTTGCCACACTAAGGATTTAGGGTAAGGTACGGTTTTAAGCGAGCGAAATCGTCTGAGGTTATCAATTGAATTTTTAACAGATCGTCAAGGCTTGTAAATGCGCCATGTTGGTAGCGATAAGTGACAATAGCTTGTGCTACATTCTTCTTCAAATAAGGATGTTTAGCCAACGCAAATGCGTCCGCTGTGTTCACATTTACTTGTCTGGGTACAAAACCTTCCACCACTTTGAATTTTTGAATTGCCTTTTTAACGACCGTTGAATCCAAGCCGTATACTTCATTCAACTGTTGTATGGACACAAATCCTCCCAATTTTTCGCGATAGTTAATAATACGTTGAGCCAACTTGGTACCAATGCCATAAACTGCTTTCAATTGCATGGTGTCGGCTGTGTTGATATCCGCAATAAGTTCTTTTCGCTCAGGCCGAACTGATTTTTCAGTCGATGATTGTTTTGTTTGCGGTAGCTCGATAAATGGAAACAGGCGTTGATAGAATGAAGAATCCATTCCATACAATTTTAAAAGGTCAGACTTTACAGAAAACTTTCCGCCTTTCGCCCGATACTTCACCAAACCGGTTATTTGAAATTTGGTGAAGCCCAATTCTTTTAATTGCTGTTCTGTAGCTGTATTAGGGTTGAAGGAAAATAAACTGGGTTTAACTTTTTCGGAAGAGTTCGCTGGAAATACCACCGGACCATCTTTCCAAGTGGCCAACAGTCGATTGAGTTGTACCGTATCCGCAACCGGTGGAGACGAGTGAACAAATTGATTGTAGATTGGTTGCGAAAAAATAATTAGAAATAAGAGCGGCAACAAAATGAGGAAGGCGTTTGTTTCCGTTCGGGAAAAACCCATCAATGCTCGTATCATTATCCGCAATCGCCGCATCATCGAACAAATGAAATTTCTTTAATCCCGAAATAATTAATTTGACCCTGATCGCTCACCGCAAGCTTTCCAACTGCATCTACTCCTTCAATTGTTCCTTTGAACATTCTACCATTAGAAACAAACTGTTGCTCCTGGTTAATCCAATACAAGTTACCTAAATATTCCTGTCGTAAATCGCTGGCATGACCGGAGCGTAGTTGCAAGTATCTTCTCTCCACACATTCTACCAAGTCGCTCAATTCTTTAGAAAGGTCATATTCATTTCCTGTTTCCAAATACATAGAGGTTGCATGAGGAGTTGTGAATCGCTCTTGGTTTACGTTTAATCCGATACCGACCACACTTTGCTGAATGTTTTCGCCTGCCAGCGTATTCTCAATCAAAATTCCTGTGATCTTTCTTCCATTCACCAAAATATCGTTCGGCCATTTGATGGAAGGTTTATCTGTTAACCGAGATTTCAGGAAATCGGTTAATGCCAGCGAGATGGCAACCGTCAGGTTAAACTGTGCAAGAGCAGTTAAAAAATGTGGTTTCAATAAGATTGAAAAAGTGATGTTTTTACCAGGCTCGGCCTCCCAGCCATTTCCACGTTGCCCCCTGCCCTTCGTTTGCGCTCGGGTGATTACTACCGTGCCTTCCGCCTGCTGGGTCTTTTGTGCCAACTCCATCAACAGTGTGTTGGTAGAATGACATTCTGGCACAAAAACAACGTTTTTGCCCAAGAAGAGTGTATTGGCAAGGATTTTATACAAGGTATTTTCGTTAGCTTTGTTGCTTGACTTTTTCTCAAAAATCCGAATATAGTTGAATGGCCAAAAAAAAGACGAAAGCAGATTCAGAAAAACTTTGTAAAGCGGTAGTAAGCGGCATGCAAGAGCTTAAGGCCATGGACATTGTGGTGATGGATATGCGTGAAATAAAAAATGCTGTTGCCGATTTCTTTGTGATCTGCTCGGGTAACTCGGACAAGCAGTTGGACGCTATTGCAGGCTCCATTGATAAAGAGGTTTTCAAAAAAATGAAAGAAAACCCGTGGCAGGTGGAGGGCAAAAACAATAAAGAATGGGTCATTCTCGACTATATCTCTGTGGTCGCCCATGTTTTCAAAAAAGATCGCAGACAGTTTTACGGTCTTGAGAAGTTGTGGGGCGATGCGCAGATTACTGAAATTGAAGATTAAAGAACTTAAATGACAGCAGAACGTTATTAATTTGAATTTTTAGACACTAACTCGAATGGCAGAAAACGACAAAAAAATAGTTCCTCCTAAAATACCGAAAAGCAACTATCAAACTTTGATCATCATCGGATTGATAGCTGCCGTTTTTATAATTAGCCGGCTTTACAACACAGGCGACTTGGTTCAGATTGAATCGAGCCGTTTTGAAGACATGGTGCAGGCCAACGATATCAAAAAACTCGTGCTGGTGCCTGATCAGAAAATAGTTGAAATCACTCTAAAGCCAGAAGCACTTAAAAATGCGGAATACAAACAAGATGTTGATAAAACTTCTTCACCCTTAGGTGCCAATGAAAACGGCCCTCACTTCAAATACTTGGTGCCCAGCGTAGATAAGTTTGTAGAAAAGTATGATGCGCTTACCAAGAATATTCCTCGCGGCCAAAAGGTCGATGTTCGTGTGGAGGCTCGTGAAGATTATTCAGGGCAAATACTCAGTTGGGGGCTTCTCCTGCTGATGGTTTTTGGTTTCTGGATGCTGATGCGCAGAATGACCGGTGGCGGTGGCCCCGGTGGTCAAATCTTCAATATCGGAAAATCAAAAGCAGCTCTTTTTGACGCTGAAAACAAAGTAAAAATTACGTTTGCCGATGTAGCCGGCCTTGAAGAAGCCAAAGAAGAAGTAAAAGAGATTGTTGACTTTTTAAAGACCCCTCAAAAATTCACCAAGCTGGGTGGTAAAATCCCGAAAGGTGCGTTGTTGGTTGGCCCTCCCGGAACCGGTAAAACCCTCTTGGCGAAAGCCGTAGCAGGAGAAGCCGGTGTTCCTTTCTTTTCCTTATCGGGATCTGACTTTGTGGAGATGTTTGTGGGCGTGGGTGCAGCTCGTGTACGCGATTTGTTTAAGCAAGCAAAGGAAAAAGCTCCTTGCATTGTATTCATTGACGAGATCGATGCCATTGGTCGCTCTCGCGGCAGAGGTCAAATGCCCGGCTCTAACGATGAGCGCGAAAACACACTCAACTCATTGTTAGTTGAAATGGACGGTTTTGCTACCGACAGCGGTGTCATCATTTTAGCAGCAACTAACCGCCCCGATGTGTTGGATTCTGCGTTGATGCGCCCGGGTCGTTTTGACCGCCAGATCAGTATTGACAAACCGGATATTGCCGGCCGTGAGCACATTTTCAAAGTACACTTGAAACCGATCAAGCTTTCTAAGAATGTAGATGTGAAGAAATTGGCTGCTCAAACTCCCGGTTTTGCCGGAGCCGAGATCGCCAACGTATGTAACGAAGCTGCGCTGATCGCTGCCCGCAGAGATAAGCAGGAAGTGGACATGCAGGATTTTCAAGATGCCATAGACCGTGTGATTGGTGGATTGGAAAAGAAAACTAAAATCATTTCTCCGGAAGAAAAGAAAATTGTGGCTTACCACGAAGCTGGCCATGCTGTAGCCGGTTGGTTCCTTGAACATGCCGACCCGCTCGTGAAAGTGAGTATTGTGCCACGCGGTGTGGCAGCATTGGGCTATGCGCAGTATTTGCCAAAAGAGCAATTCCTGTATCAGACGGAACAACTGACCGATGAAATGTGCATGACCTTTGGTGGACGTGCTGCCGAAGAAATCATCTTCGACAAAATTTCAACCGGTGCACTGAGCGATTTGGAACGCATTACCAAAATGGCGTACAGTATGGTGACTGTTTATGGTATGAATAAAGCCATCGGCAACATGTCTTTCTACGACAGCAAGCAGAATGATTATGCGTTTAATAAACCGTACTCAGAGGCTACTTCTGAGCGCATTGATCAGGAGGTGAAGAAAATTATTGATCAGGCATACGAGCGTACGAAGCAACTTTTGATTGAGCACCGCGACCATCTGGAAATTATAGCGAAAGAATTGCTGGAGAAAGAGATTCTCTTCCAATCTGACCTAGAGCGCTTGATTGGAAAACGTCCGTTTGCTCACCAAACCACGTATGAGAAGTTTACCAACGGAACAACTGAAGCGGCTAAACCAGTCGAAACCGCTCAACCGGAGGCCAAAAAAGAAGCCGAAGAGACACCGAAAGTATAGGTAGATCAACTACCAAATAAAAAGCCATCCCGATAATCTGGATGGCTTTTTCTATTTTTACAGACCTATGAAAATAGAACTACCCACCCAGCGCAAGATTTACTTTGCTTCCGATTTTCATTTGGGAGTGCCTACCGCAGCTTCAAGCTTGGAACGTGAACGAAGGTTGATTGCGTGGTTTGATCAGATAAAAGCTGATGCACACTCCATTTATTTGTTGGGTGACATCTTCGACTTTTGGTTTGAATACAAACACGCGATCCCTAAAGGATTTATTCGTTTTCAGGGAAAGCTGGCCGAACTGGCTGATGCCGGAATACCTATTTACTTTTTTACCGGTAACCATGATATGTGGTTGTTCGATTATTTCAAAAATGAATTAGGCATTACGATCTACCGCGAGCCTCAAACAATCCACATCAATGATAAAAAATTTCTGATCGGGCATGGTGATGGATTAGGGCCCGGAGATACACTCTACAAGTTTCAGAAACGTTTTTTCAACAGTCGTATTTGTCAATGGTTGTTTGCTCGAATTCATCCAAATCTTGGCATTGGTATTGCACAATACTGGAGCAGGCAAAGCCGCATCAGCAACACAAAGAAGGAAGAAAAATTTAATGGTGAGGAGAATGAGTACTTACTTACTTATTGTAAGGAAATGGAAAAACAATTGCACCACGACTTTTACATTTTTGGACATCGGCACTTGCCTTTGGATTTGACGGTGGGGCCATCCAGTAAATACATCAACTTAGGTGAATGGGTACATTTCAATACGTATGCAGCGTTTGACGGAGAAACGGTTGCTCTAAAGAAATTTCATCATGCGGTGTAAATTGATATTCGTTTTGAGTTTTCTGCTCTTGTTCCATGCAGGGCAAGCGCAAACACTTGGAAAGAAAATAAAAGACATCAAATTAAAGGGAGTGTCACAAGTAAGTGTGGACCGTCTCGGTAACTTCTTTGTGATTTGGAAAACCGGAGTTATCAAAAAATACGATGCGCAGGGCAAAGAATTGGTCTCACTAAAGAACTCAGACGTAACGCTATTAGAACCCTGGTTCCACCCCATCATTTTTATCTACAACAAAAACAAACAGACCATCTCCACCTACGGGCGCAACTTTGAAAATG
>PJQF01000089.1_pt1 | contig 59472 bp, 53 predicted proteins | sample 1503741 | NCBI WGS metagenome assembly PJQF01 (sample SAMN07775949, study PRJNA414020) | Biofilm metagenome, whole genome shotgun sequencing project. | isolation source: biomolecule (vanillin) treated reverse osmosis membrane biofilm | place: India: Nagpur | collected 2017-03-21
AATTTCTCTTTGCGCTTCACGAGAAAGCGATAGAGTAAAACCGGAATCGTAAAGTAAGCCAATGCAGTGGCTACGTTAGCCACAATATAAAGCCAACCTAATGTTTCTGACCACCTACCGCAAATCCAGCGAGGCATAAAACCACCTGAGCTGAAAATGTTTTCAAAAATCTCTCCGATTGCCTCCATTTATTTCCAGGTTTAGTGATGTTGTAAAACAAAAAACGGACAGAAAAACATTGTTAATATCTATCATGTTACAAATTGCCGGAAGTCGCTATCCAACCGTTTGGCGAGCCTTTCGTCCAATCATCGATGAAATAAATCAATCGTGCTGCATCGTTTACAAATCTCACTAATCGCTTCCACACCCTAAAAAAAAGGCTTGTCGTTTTTTCGCTACAAACTTGTCGTTTTTTCGCTACAAGCATTTTGGTACTTCTGCGTTTCCGAGCTAAAAACGCACTTTATCCGATTAAAAACGGTTAGCTGTTTTTCAGGGCGTTTTTCGCAGGGGGCAAAAAACCGCCAGAAAATCGCACTCACATCCAACATGACTATTCTCACATCTAAGGTGAATGCTTGCACCTCCAATGTCACTCGGCTCCTTCGACATGACTGCGATTCTTTAACTATGACTCATGTAAGATGACACAGGATCCGATAAACTTTCATCGGGGTACCGCTGTGCAGCGCGTGAAATAAGTAAAGTTCCTATTTCGTATAGCTTGAACACATGGACAAGTACAATTGCTCGCGCACTTAGTTTGCAGATAGTGAATGTATTGAAAAGCAAAAAATCTAATTAATAGATTAGCTATATTCGTATTTCAAACTATGATTCATGGGGCTCTTTGATCTATTCAAAAAACCAACAACTATTCAAGATCCTTTTTTTGGCACACTACGATGGGTAACCAATAAAGATGCTTCCAAAAACTGTTATGAAGGAAATCGAATGTTTGGGCCTATTAACGAGATAGTCGAATTTTTTATCCAATGTGATTTGAGTGGGCCCGCAAGTGCTCAGAGAGAATTTTATCAACATCTGCAAACTAATTATGATGTGTTGATCGAAAAAGCAATCCCTCTTATTGAAAAAGAATTTCGTAACGACATAGAAGGGTTTAAGATCCAAAACTTCAGAAAAGAATTTATAATAACACTTCTCAATATACCTCGGTTGGAGAAGACCCCATTCTTTTGGGATGCATCATTTGAATCAATCGGTGACGAAAATTATTTCTTCACGATTGATTTTAAAGACTTTGACCCTATTCAAGTTTATGTAGAATAATCTAATAAGGAATGCTCAACTTGCATCGCTCCGATATCACCAACACTGACTTTCAACAGCTGGTCAAATTGTTAGATGCGGACTTAGCTTTGCGCGATGGTGAAAACCACGCCTTCTATGCGCCCTTCAATACAAGCGTGAATCTTCAGGCGGTGGTGGTAGCGTATGAAAATTATCAACCTGTTGGTTGTGGTGCCTTCAAAGCCTTTGGTGTAAACCAAGTAGAAATCAAAAGGATGTTTGTTCATCCCGATTTTCGCGGACGCGGAATAGCACTACATATTTTACAAGAGTTGGAAACTTGGGCCAGAGAGTCAGGCTACATGAGCACCGTTTTAGAAACCGGCAAGAAGCAACCCGAAGCGATTCGACTGTATCAGAAAGCAAGGTATCACATCATCGCGAACTTCGGGCCGTATGTAAACGTGGAGAATAGTGTTTGCATGGAAAAGCATCTACTCATCTAAACTAAACTGATATGAAACTCGCTTGCATTCTCATGACTGTGTGGGCGCTACTTGCACTCTCGTGCACACAACAACGCTCTTCTACTTCTTCCGAAATAATCATTTCGGATTCCACTACTCATTATAGTTGGACTTCCTTACGGGACAGTGCCGAGTGGCGAAAGAGCTACAACTTTCAGATGTTCAACTTACGTGACACGTTATGGGTGTTTCATCCCGATGGCACGTGGCATTCTACCGATGGAGTGAACTGGCACAAGTCCGCATTACCCAACGCCATCAACAACCTTGCCTTCCTTGATTATATTCCGTTTCAAAATGCGATCTACGGCCTCGGTTATTTTCAAGGCAACATTGAGCAATTCACATATCAACCGAAAATATTTCGCACTACCAACATGAAAACGTGGGAAGTGCTTTCCGATAAAAGTAATCTGCCCGCGCGGTTCTTCTACCATCCGTTTGTCTTTCAAAACAAACTGTGGATCATTGGTGGCGAAGACAAAACAAAAAAGTACAACGACATCTGGAATTCAGCCGATGGTATTCATTGGGAAAAACAAAAAGAGAATTTGCCTTTTGGCGAACGCAGTGGTAGCCAAATTGTGCAATTGAAAGACAAACTGTTTTTGTTGGACAATGATGTGTGGAGTTCTACAGACGGACTCAACTGGCAAAAAGAAACCACTGAGTTGGTAAAAGGTGAAACCATCTTCGGCTATGCGGCTGTGGTGATGGATGAAAAAATCTGGCTACTGGGTTGCAATCGCAACGGCCAATTCTCCAGTCAGGTGTTGGTGAGTGAGGATGGCAAAAACTGGCGAGGCGAAGATGCACCGTGGTCGCCACGTGGTGGAGTGGCAGCTGCTGTTTATGAGGGAAAGATCATTATGACCGGAGGTAAGTATGGCGGCACGCCCAATCATCCGGACTTCCGCTACAGCAATGATGTGTGGGCATTGCAGAAAAGTTCACGCTAATTTTTTGAATACATTTCTTTCTTGTGTTGCCATAGCGCGGCAATGCTACGCGCACGACTCTTCACTTCATCAGCTTTCTCGCCTGTGAAATGTTCATCCACTGTCTGCGTGAACAGCGCCAGCCATTGCTCAAAGTGGCGCGCATCGATGGCGAGCGGCATGTGTTTTTGAAATGGATTTCCCTGATACGATTGATCACCCAACAGCATCGAAGACCAGAAATTATACATCACCGGCAAATGCTTCGGCCAATCTACATGACTAAACAATGGTGCCAGCAATTCATCTTTTCGCACACGCTCATAAAAAGAGTTGACGAGTAGTTCAATATCGGTGCGGGTGATAATATCCTTCATGGTTGAACCGATTTACATTAATCGCGCCACCTGTCGTTGCTCGCCCAATCCCTCAATTCCTAATTCAATCACATCACCTGCTTTCAAGTAAACGGGCGGCTTAAATCCATGCCCTACACCCGAAGGTGTTCCGGTGGAAATGACATCACCCGGCAACAAGGTCATGAACTGACTGATATAGCTGATCAGAAACGGCACCTCAAAAATCATGTCGTCTGTATTATTGTCCTGTCGCAACTCCCCATTCACCTTCAGCCACATTTTTAAGTCATTGAAATCGCGCACTTCATCTTTAGTAACAAGATAGGGTCCCATGGGTGCAAACGAATCGCAGCCCTTTCCTTTCGTCCACTGGCCGTTTCGTTCTAATTGAAATTCGCGCTCGCTGTAATCGTTGTGCAAACAAAAGCCCGCTACATAGTCCATCGCATCTTTCTCTTCTACATACGAGGCTTTCTTGCCCACTACCACGGCCAACTCAATTTCATAATCGGTCTTCTTACTGTTGCGTGGAATGATCAATCCGTCATTGGGGCCGGTAAGTGCCGTAGTCGATTTGAAGAAGAAAATCGGCTCCTTCGGCATGGGCATGTTGGTTTCAAAGGCGTGATGTGTGTAGTTTAATCCCACACAAATAATTTTAGAAGGTCGTTGAAAACATGCACCAAAGCGACTGCCTTCCGGTATCTGTGTCAGCTGATCGCCATGAGTCGTTAGCCATGCTTGCAGGCGTTGAAGTCCATTCGATTCGAAAAATGATTCGCCATAGTCTTCGCCAAAAGCAGAGGCATCGTAATGTTTACTATCGAGGAGAATACCTGGCTTTTCCTTTCCCACTTCTCCGTATCGGAATAATTTCATTTTGAATCGGGTTGTTGTGATGATGATAGGAAAGATAGCACATTTCTGTGATTGTTTAAGAGTCGATTACTTCCGGAGGATCGGTGGTGGTATCAATAATAATCGTCTTTAAAATCCGGTTATATCGTTTCGGATTTCTGATCAGAGACTCCTTATTCCTTGTGATTTTATTTTAATCTTTTCGCCATTGGTAAACTTGAGAAAAGCCCAATATTCATTTCTAAAGATGTAATAATATTCGTCAACATGATCCTTCATCAATTGGCGATTGATAAATATCTTCTCGATTTCTCCTAAAGGTTTTTTGATACCGAGTTTTAATCCCAACACCCAGAGATAGTGTTTGATATAACCCTTCTCCACATGTATATCCACCCGAAAGCGTGTGGTCCAGAGAAAAACAGAAATGCCAATGATCCATAGCATTATATTGAGGTCAGGGGCGGGAGAATATGGATATTCGAGCCATCGCCAAATCTCTTTTAAGCTAAGGATGAGAATGATGACGCTCCACACTACAGCAGCTGAAATTCCGAAGAGGAGTCGTTGACGGATGGTGATCATCTAACTCAAAAAACTCAATCTTAATTTTTCGTAGGGCATTTCTACTTCCATGTAAACGGGTGCATCGTTGATACTTTGGTAGTTCAACTCGACAATGCACTTCAGGCTGTTCTGTGGACTGGGATACACGCGGCCAATGTTGGCCACGTTGATCAACTCGGTTTTAGTTTGCTCCTCATCGGAAACGGTGAGTTCAATAAATTTTGTCATTGCGGTGGTAAATAATTCACCGCAAGGTACTATGGTTTACTTTAAATCTTTTAAACGTATTGGGTGTTTATCTCCAAGTCTAATTCCTCTTTCTCCCCGTCCGAACCGTTCTGGTTGTCTTTACTCGTCCGGCTCCGTGATGATGTACTCGCACCGTACGAGTAGTGCGGTAATGTGTCACTGCAGCCGTGTGACGTGTGCGCACAGTAACAGATGTTGCACGATAAGGTGTATACACCCGATGAGCCCGTACAACACGATGATTAGTAACCACCACGTAGCGGCTGCGGTACGGTGCACGATACGCATAAAACGTACGATAACCAATCGGTCTCCAGGGTCTCCACCATCCGGGATACGCTCTCCAGCGATACGGTGAAATCCACACAGCATATGCTGGTGCATACACATAACGCACACTGGGCCACGTCCACACATTCACCACCACCTGCTGGCGACTGGTACCTGCATTCGTTACTACTTCTTCGGTTGGCTCGACAATGGTTTGCTCGCCATACATGTCTTCATCGCCCACTATTTGTGCAACCGCTTTATCATTGCCGGTCTTCTCTAACTCAATCACCGCGATGTCTTGCTTTTCATTTTCATTGACCGCTACCTGCAAAACAAATGCGTGTGAACCTTTCTTGGTTTGATCGATCACGTAAATATAATCGGTTTCGCCATCGCCATTCAAATCCAGATTATTCACTTTACTGTCCTCGGTGTTGAGCATCTTTTCAAATTCTTCCGGTGAGGTTGATTTCTTGAACAACTCCAATGCCCCTTCCAAACTAAAGTTATCACCCGGCAGTCCGGTGGAATCGGCTGCGGTAATGGTTTGTGCTTTTCCTGAAAGTGAGGCCGCTAGTACCACGACTAGCACGCCAATATTTCTGAAGTATATCATATTTCTAATTTTCTAAGAAAATGTAAGATAAGACCCGATTTATTGATTAGAGTGCAAAACGCGGGTAAAGTTTAAGCGAGAAAGGAAAATAGATAGGAAAAGATAAAGAAAGGGGCGAATTGCTTGCCAACGTAGGCATTAAATTAACCTTCAACAGAAAATGACTAAAAATCAGTCCCCGCAATCAAGATTCTCTTTAACTTCGATGCAACAATTGAGCTTTGTCTTTAATTCGTTAAAAACTCATCCCATTGTCTTTGATGGATTCAAGCGCAATCCGGAAATACCTCGGCTTAAAATAATGTTCGTGAGTTCTTCTTTTTGCAATCGACTTAAGGATATCTGCTTATCCCCTATTTCGATCATATTTCCTTCCATGGAACGCACTTTATCAATGGAAATAATGAATGACTTTTGAACACGCAAGAACTGCTGTGATGGGAGAATACTCTCAAGCCCTGTGATCGTTTGATACACGATCAAATTTTCGTTTATCGTTTTAACCCTTACATAGTCTTTCAGGCTTTCGATATACAGTATTTCATCCAAAACTACTTTAACTATTCGCTTGTCTACCTTAAAAAAAATATGGTCCTTTTTTGTCTCCATTTCTTCCGCTATCACACTGGGATGGCTTTTGGCGAAAATACGGTTAACCGCTTTCACAAAACGGTGAAATGGAATTGGCTTCAATAGGTAATCGGTTACTTCTAACTCGAATCCTTCAATGGCATACTCACGGTGCGCGGTAGTAATGATTACGTTAGGTGGATTGTGGAGGGTTTTCAAAAAATCGATTCCATTCAATAATGGCATTTCGATATCCAAAAAAACCAAGTCAATTTTAAAATCGCGAAGGTAAGTAGATACTTCGAGCGCGTTCTTACAAGTACCCACCAACTGAAGGTAAGCTATCTTTTGAATGTAGCCACTCAGTACTTCGGCTGCATACGGTTCATCATCTACAATCAGGCAATTCATATTCACACAGTTGGTATTTTAAGTTCAACCCGATACACCGACCCAACAGCTCCAAATGATAATTGGTACTTCCCCTGATAAAGTAAATCCAGTCTCCGAATCACATTTCTAAGTCCTACTCCTTTCTTTCTAGTTTCCTGATTACGGGGTATTGGATTCTCTGTAATCAACCAAATGCAATCTGCTTCACGCTTGATTAGCAGCGATATAGTAATAATGGCATGATCATTTTGTGTACCATGTTTCAAACTGTTTTCAACAAATGGCAACAGCAATAAAGGAGGTAAGGTAACCTGATCAATATCTCCATCGATACCGATCGAATATTCCAGTCGTTCTTTAAATCGAAGTTGCTCAAGACCAACATAGTTCTGGATATGCTCAATCTCTTTCGTCAACGAAATTCGATCTCCATCACTTTCATATAGCACATAAGACATCATATCGGCCAACTTCAATACAACCTCCGGGGCTAAATCCGATTTCTTTAGAGTGAGTGCATATAAATTGTTCAGTGTGTTAAAATAAAAATGAGGTCGGATCTGCATTTTTAAATAATCGAGCTCTGTTTTTAAATTCTGTGTCTCTGCCCGGCTTATGAGTTGCTGATGTGTAAACCAATCTTTGGAAAGCTTCAAGCCTGTAGTAAAAATAACAATCGTGCTGAGTGAGAACATTTTCTCTAGTGTATTTTCCGGACTGAAAAGAGCATCGGGTACGTATTGCTTCGGGCAATAGTCGGCATAGACCATCGCATTCAATATGATTTGGAGGAGCACTGTCAACACCAAAAGTATTCCAAAAATAGCAAACGCATACTTGATATAGTTTCCGGAAAGGAAACACCGGGGAAGTAAAAAATAAATATTGAAATAACAGATGGCGAGCAAAAAAGGAAGCTTGACCGAAAAATCAAAAAAAGAATAAGTGAAGTTGTGAATAATGAATCCGATGTAAATCGTATTGAACAGATACAAGCACAGCCACAAAATGATATGGTAGCTAATTCGATTTCGAAAGATGTTTGTCCACGCAGAGGCTTTACCAAATAATGCAACTTCACTGAAAGCAATTTGATTGGCCGAAGCGGATAAATGATTTTGAAACATGCCTGCCGATTCGATTTGTTAAAAATTTCTAAAGTTGATTCTTAATTACCTGACCATCTTTCATAATGAATTTCAGATTTTTTCGATAGTCCACAATAACGTTGATATCATTTAATGGGTTTCCATCATAAATCAAAATGTCGGCATAAGCTCCTTTTTGTACAACACCTAATTCACCTTCCTGATAAGGATGTAGTTTACCCGACAATTTGAAAAGTCTGGCATTTTCTGAAGTAGCTTGTTTCAAAACCTCTACTGGCTTGAACCATCGCACACGAGAGGTAAATTCTGCCAGTATGGAGGTGTCTTCAGTAACCGAACCAGCATAGTCCGTACCGAATGCAAGGTTCACTTTGTACTTTTTGGCAAGTTCCATCTCTTCGACAGCCCCCGCTTTTACTTCGCGCATTTTTCGGGCATTCTTAGGTGGCATTTTTTCTATTTCACCTTCTGATTGAAACGACCAATAGCTTTGTGGAACTAACCACGCGTTCTTTTCTTTCAACAATTTCATGGCCGCATCATCAATCAACTGACCATGATCGATACACGTTACCCCTGCATTCAGTGCCCGGATGATTCCCTGCGGAGTGTACACGTGAACGGCTACATACGTTCCCCAATCATTAGCAGCTTTTACCGCAGCAGCAATTTCAGATTCCGTATATTGAAGTGTGTGAATCGGATCGAACTCAGAACTCACGCCACCACCTACCATCACTTTCAATTGTGTGGCGCCATTCTTTAAGTTCTCTCGAGATGCTTTTAACACTTCTGTTTCTCCATCAGCCAGAAAAAACCAGCCTTGAACTTCCTGCGGGTGCATAGCCCCATGAGACCAATGTGGATTTACTTCATTTGGATTTCGCATATCGCCATGCCCGGATGTTTGGCTGATAAATGCGCCTGAAGGAAAGATGCGCGGCCCAGCAATGAGCTTTTCATCGATGGCTTGCTTGAGCCCAAAAACAGGCCCTCCTAAATCACGCGCAGAAGTAAACCCCATCATCAAAAAATTCTCAGCGGCTTTAGCAGCGCGAATGGAGTTATACATGTAGTGCACATTATTCCTTAACTCAGTTGAGCTAAGTGTAAATGCCAGATGAACATGCGCATCGGATAAACCGGGTATCAGTGTACCCCCTTTGCCATCAATGATGATTGCATCCGGTGGCAAAGAGATGTTTGTTCCCACATCCGAAATCAGATTGTCTTTAACCACTACGGTCTGATTGTATTTTAATGCATCGCTGGTGCCATCCCAGACATGCACGTTTTTAATGACCGAGAATTTTTGTGCCAAGCAGAAGGAGCTCAGCAGTAGAATAAATGATAGAAAGGTAGTTTTCATAACATATAATGACTTTAGTGATGGCCGAAGATGAACCAAATGCAGTGAGTGGAATAATTTTTTAGACCAAATGCATAGAATACACGCGGAAATGCAAACAGCACTCCGGTTGCATTTGGTCGAAGGAGCGGTGCCGTACAGCTAATAAAATTTACAGCGGCTAAAATTCACATAAGATTTGCTTTAAAAAAAATATGAACCGAACAACAACCAATTGGATAATCTTGATCTTAAGAGTCACACTAGGCATTCTTTATCTGGCATGTAGCCTCGCCACCATGGGAATCCATTTCTATCTCGCAAAAGATGACGCCATCAAGTCATGGCTACCCATGCAGCATGGCGATGGTATCTCCCTCGCACTAAGCATACTATTGTTGATTATCAGCATCGGCTTGATGGTAGGGATAAAGTTGAGAGTAGTCGCTATTGTATCAGCTGCTACTCTTCTCGTTACTCTCCTCCTTTTTCTGGTGTCTGATCCTTTTCATGATACAATGAAACATTTAGTGCCTTTGTATATTATCTCGATTGTCATTTATGCGCTATCGGCCAAAAGCTCGGATGAAGGTGATTCCTCAAGCGACTCCATCATTGCCTTATTCCTACGACTGTTCATTGGTTTTATTTTTATCGCACAAGGCGGCAAACTTATTTTTGTAACCGGGCCTTTCGCGTTTGCCGAACGAGTATATGTAAATGCCTTTAGCAGTGTCCTTCCTTCTTCACTTCTTTGGATAGCAGGCATCATTAATCCCATTATTCTATTCCTCAGTGGCCTCGCCTTGGTTGCAGGCTACCAAACGAAACTTGCTACGCTGATGGCCTTAGGATTCTTAGTGAGTATTGTTTTTGGCCACATGCTTCAAGATCCCTACGAGACCACCGGAGACTTGACGCATTACGGACTTAACAATCTGGGATTCGTACTCGGTGCATGGTATTACAGTTCCCGATCGAACAATTATAGTCTTGATTATTTCTTCCGAAAAAATCCAACCACTAATTGAATGCTTCGATTTCTCATTGCTTTATTCATTTTCATCTGCTTTCAGCTGAGGGGCCAAACTAGCTTTCCACCTCCTGATCACCCTATTCTTATTGTTGCACACCGAACAACAGGAAAAATTATTGTCGATGGAAAACTGACCGAATCCAGTTGGCAAACAATACCTTCCACTACCGGATTTAAGCAAGTAGAACCTCAACAAGGTGAACCTGCCAGCTTTGATACGGAAGTGAAAATTACATTTGACGATGAAAGATTTTACGTTGGCTTCTTTTGTCATGATACCATCGGAATTAAGGGGTTAAATGTTCCCAACCTGCAACGGGATTTTGACATTCATAACAACGATCTGTTTGGTCTTGCTATTGATCCACTCAATACGAAACGAAATGCGGTGGCATTTCAAGTAACTCCTTATGGTAACATGCGCGATCTGCAGGTATTTGATGATACTATTTTTGATTTGGATTGGGACGCTTTGTGGGAAACAAAAACGAACGTGACAGACGAAGGATGGGGTGGTGAAATCGCCATTCCATTTTCGTCTTTCCGATATCCGGCTGCCACCGGTGATTCGATCTCGTGGGGTATTAACTTTATTCGAGTGCAAAGAAGATTAAATCAAATTTCTGCCTTTCCCGGATTTCCCCGATCGCTGGATACATATCGAATGACTTACATTGCATCGCTCCGAGGAATAAGGACACCGGAACCTAAATCCAATCTCAGAGTTAACCCATATACACTTATTCAAGCCAATCAGGCAAAAGACAGCGCTCCTGAAAAAAATAGTTTTGGAGTTAAAGTAGGTGGTGATGTCAAATGGGCTGCCACACAGCATTCTTTGGTAGACGTAACCATCAACACAGATTTTGCTCAAGCTGACGTAGATCGGCAGGTGGTGAACTTAACCCGGTTTTCTATTCAGTTTCCAGAGCGTAGACAATTTTTTTTGGAGAACTCCGGCTTGTTTTCGGTAGGCGATGGTCAAAATATCGAACCATTTTTTAGCCGTAACATTGGTCTAGACTCTAAAGGGAATGCGATACCTATTTTAGCGGGCGCGAAGTATACTGACAGGACTACCAAGAGAAGCATCGGTGCGATGTATGTGTTGCAAGATGGCGATGACACTTCCTACACGCACTTCAGCGCAGCCCGGCTGATTAGAAATTATGGTTCATCCAATAACATGGGGTTGCTCCTGACAAATAAATTTGTATCGGGCAACTCGCATAATACCGTAGCGGCATTAAATGGCATTCACCGCGTGGGTGAAAAGTGGACGCTGCGCTATCTGTACAGCAACTCATTTGACCAAAATCAAAAGTCGACTATAGGTACGGGTAGCTTTATCAACGTACAATTCAATAGCAACCAACTTTATTTCACTTCCAATCATGCATTAATATCCAAGGAGTACACGCCTGGAATCGGATTCTTGTCGCGTGGCAATCTGATCACACACAACACAGGGCTGATATTTATTCTGCGTCCACAATGGCGTCCACACTATGCGAGATCCTTTCAACCCGGTGTGTTTTTTAATTTATCACAACGAGAATCAGACTTTCAGGTGCAAGAGGCAGCCCTAAGCTTATTTCCATTTTATCTTTATTTCAGCAATGGTGCGCTTCTCAGCTTTCGGTATCAATACAATTGGCAAATACTAACTGATGATTTTCCGCTGCTAAGTACTTCCATCTCCAAAGGGAACTATTTTTATCAGCGATCTAGACTCAAATACAATACCGATCTCTCCAAGAAAATTTCCTTTGCGGTGACCGGTGAAACGGGCAGTTATTTTGATGGCGACTTATACTCGGTGAGTGGCGAATTGAAACTGGCACCTGTGCCTCACATTTCATTTTCTACATCTTATGAGCTGAATGAATTAAAAAATCTCAGCGAACAAAAGGCACACCTCACTACACACTTAATAACTACCTCTTTACGACTGGCATTTAATCCTAATTTACAGCTAATCTCCTTTTTACAGCATAATAGTACAAATCAAACCACGCGTACCAACATCCGCTTTACGTGGCAGTACAAACCATTGTCATTTATTTATTTCGTATTCAACTCTGATCATAATCAAATTACCAAAACACAGGAGTCGAACGCGATCTTTAAAATAAATTTTCTGAAACAATTTTAGAGATGCAAAGAGAAGAAAGACCGATCGTTGGATAAACCCTATCATTTCTATAAAACAAAAACCCCTCCACATGGTGAAGGGTTTTTTAATCAGCGGTGTGTCGCATTAAAAAGTGGGTTTAGTGAAACGAATTTTCTGTACAAGTTGGTACTCCTGGCTACGTAGGCCAAAAACGCTTCGAACGTAAGCCTTCACTCCTTTAGCCATGTTCACAATACCATTGGGGTCTGTGTAAAACATTTCGTTGCGTTGAAAGCGCGCTTTGTCTAAGTGAACCTCTGCGTCTGCCACAGCTTTGTTGAGGGCAAACAACTTAGCCTTCATCTCCTGCAAACCGTCCAGTGTCAGGTGCGTTTCGTTGGCACGATATTTAGGTTCGGACTGCACCGTTTTTACCAGTTCGTCAAAGTACTCTGCCACGGCAACATAGGCTTGTCCATACGAAGCACGAACTGATTTCTCGATCGTGTCAGTGGGAGTTGCTACTGCATTCGCAGCCCGAGGTTTGGTAATGCGCGCGCCACAGATTTTGCGCTTGGCGTTCAAAGCGTCTGCCATCAGCAACGGATTGGCACCACTCGTTTTCAACATGCCATGCACGCTGCTGCTGAGTGCGCGGATTCCCTGAAAGGCTTCCTTGCGGGCGTTGGTAGCATTGTCGTAAGCTTTGCGTGCTTCCTTAAAATCCTCCCACAGTTGCTGCGCAATTTGAAACTGGGTGTTCATAACAGGTACCTGAAGGTTTAGGTGACCGGGGTTAAATTTCCTTCCTAACCCGGTGCAGATCTCTATGACCTTGTCAAAAGACTGCAAGTTTTTTACGTGGCTCATAACTGTTTTTTTAAGTTATGGTGATTGTACGCACCCACCGTTGGGCATAGTTGTCCTTTTTTTAAACATTTTTGAAAGTATATATTATTGTAGCGATGTAACCGAAAACAGGGTGGCACGTATGAGTGCATTTTTTGAGCCATCGGCCCTCATCTGACCAAAATTTATTTTTAAAAGTGCCTGTTCGAGCGAACGTATATTCAGATCAGAGCATTTTAAAATCAACCGATACGAAAGTGCAATCTACCGATGCTAAGGTGCGATGGGATTAATGGATTTCAAAACCAAACCAGTGCCTATATGCGATCAGCCGGTCGATGTATGTTCCTGACCGATGCCAACCTGCGATCAACCGATGCGAATGTGTAATCGGACCGGTGGATTTCAAAATCAAACCAGTGCTTATATGCGATCAGCCAGTCGATGTATGTTCCTGACCGATGCCAACATGCGATCGACCGATGCGAATGTGTAATCGGATTGGTGGATTTCAAAACCAAACCAGTGCTTATATGCGATCAGCCGGTCGATGTATGTTCCTGACCGATGCCAGCCTGCGATCAACCGATGCGAATGTGTAATCAGGCTGGTGGATTCTAAACCAAACCGAGGCAAGAGTGCGATCAACCGAGCTATAAGATGCGATGGATTAGGTAGAAAGTGGAAGCTAATATGGGAGATGAACTTAACAATTACCCAGCCCACTAAATTATTCCATTGATTATACTTTTGTTTGTTCTAGCCTATCTTGCAATGTCTTCACCTCATCTCTTAACTTCTTTAGCTCGTGGAGAACCTCTTTAAATCCGGCTTGTACTTCCTCGCCCGTCTCTAACACTTCGTCTTCCAGCTGCGCGATCTGCTTCTTACTCATCTTTTGATCCTCCACCACTTTCTCATGCACCTGAGAAGTTAGCACCGCCACAAATACATTGAAACTTACGATTGCTGTGAGGATAACAAAACTGACAAAATACGATTTGATTAACCAGCTATCATTATAACTGGCACTGGCCGAATACATCATATCGCTCCAGCCATCCAATGTCATTAACTGAAAAAGTGTAATAAACGCATGACCCAATGTGGTGAAATCCGCATTCTGATATTGATGATGGGAGAATAAATAAATCCCGATGATCGAGTAGATATACAGAAGAATGCCCAACAACAATGCAAACGAAAAAATGGTAGGCACAATAGAAACGATTTTTCGCTCAACTGCTTTTAGTTCGGCACTTACCTCGAGCAACCGAAGTACGCGCAACACCCTAAACAATCTGCTTACTACCAAAAATTCCGGGTGTTCGAACAAGTGGCCAAACAAGCTTACGATACTTACCACGACAATTGTAAAATCAAACCAATTCCAAACCCCATCCTCGTCAATCACAATCTCCTTATTCTTGAATGAGAAGAGTTTGAAAAACTTTATTGGATTTTTCTTTGCAATTAGTCGGATAACTATTTCAAAAGTGAAAAAGGTCGTAAACAAAATGTCCAGCACATCAAATACGACCTGATGTTCAGGATAAAAGGTTTCTACTCCTAGTGTGATGGAACACAAAATAATAGCAACACTTACTGACCTGTTAAAAGTGTGACTCTTTGCAAAATTGAACATAGTTGAAAGGGTTATCGGTAATTACCCAATGGTTAGGTGATGTGCTAGGTAAGTCAATTTTTTAGTTTTTGCAAAACAACCCTAGCAACAGCAACTATCATCTTTAAACACCTTTTCAAATCGACCAGTCTAATTAGCCGGCCCACCCTTCTCGATCCAAACTTCGATATTGAATGGCTTCCGCCAGATGTTCAATTTTGATGTCGGCACTGCCAGCCAAGTCAGCAATGGTACGCGATACTTTTAAAATACGATCATACGCACGTGCACTTAGCCCCAAACGCTCCATGGCAGTCTTCAGCAATGCGCGTCCGGCCTCGTTGATCACACATACTTCCTTCACCATGTTCGAGGGCATCATGGCATTGCAATACACATTCTTTTGATCCTTGAAACGCTCACTCTGGCGCTCGCGCGCTTTCACCACACGCTCGCGTATCTCCGCACTGCTTTCATTTTTTCTCAATGCCGTCATCTGATCAAAACTTACCGGCACCACCTCCACATGTAAGTCTATGCGATCTAATAAGGGACCACTCACTTTACTGAGGTAGCGTTGCACAATGCCGGGGCCGCACACGCACTCTTTCTCCGGGTGATTGTAGTAGCCACACGGACACGGGTTCATGCTGGCCACTAACATAAAATTCGCGGGATAGTCGATGGAAACTTTCGCGCGCGAAATCGTAACGCGTCTTTCCTCCATCGGCTGACGCATTACTTCCAACACCGTGCGTTTAAATTCAGGAAGCTCATCTAAAAACAAAACTCCGTTGTGCGACAATGAAATTTCTCCGGGCTGTGGATTGCCTCCACCTCCTACTAAAGCAACATCAGAAATCGTGTGATGAGGAGATCGAAAAGGTCGAGTGGTCATGAGCGATGCATCTGATCCCACCTTTCCGGCAACGGAATGAATCTTCGTGGTTTCGAGTGCTTCGTTCAGTGTGAGTGGTGGCAAGATGGATGGCAACCGTTTTGCCAACATGGTTTTGCCCGCACCGGGCGGACCGATCATGATTGCATTGTGTCCTCCGGCCGCGGCAATTTCCAGCGCACGCTTGATGTTCTCTTGTCCTTGCACATCGCGGAAGTCGGCATCGTAGCTGTTGAGTTTGCTTTGAAACACTTCGCGCGTATCAACTACCAGTGGCTCGATAACCAAATGCCCTTCAATAAAATCAATCGCTTCCTGCAATGTCTCCACTCCAATAATATCGAGGTTGTTGACGATGGCAGCTTCGCGCGCGTTGGCCTTGGGTAAAATCAGTCCTTTAAAATTTTCCTTACGGGATTGGATGGAGATTGGCAACACGCCTTTGATGGGTCGCAACTTTCCGTCTAACGAAAGTTCGCCCATGATCACATATTGTTCGAGCAACTCCGTTTCAATTTGTCCGGAAGCTGAAAGGATACAGAGTGCGTGTGAATATTATAAAATTGTGAGAATTTACACAATAAACACACGCACTTGACCATTATAAATTGAGAAAACGGCTAGTAAAATATGAGAATGCCCCTTCTCTACATATGAAATTAAGAGAACAATTCCTCACATCCATAAGGGACGTAAAAAGCAATGGTTTTACAGCTCCCGGGGTTATTCCTAGTGGGAAAAATAAAGCTATGGTGCAATATGAGAGCATTCCGGAAAGAGATATGGCGTATTTTCTTGAGTTCAGCGTCGGAGTCAAGAGATTCGTTGAACAACCAGTAAAAATTGACTACACAAGCCCAAGAGGGAAGCCAGCTCATTACACACCAGATTTCCTTGCATACTTCTCAGATAATTTAGGCCCTGATAAAATAAAACCGACATTATTTGAGGTTAAAACTCGGGAGATTTTAAAAAAAAATTGGCATGAACTTAAGCCAAAATTCATGGCCGCTATCCGCTACTGCGATACTAAAGGTTGGAGGTTTAAGATCATAACCGAAGTGGAACTCAATACGCCCTATGTTGAGAACGCTAAGTTTCTTGTCCCCTACATGCGTAAAACCCCTAGCATTGGTCTTATTGAAAACGTCATGGATGCCTTGCATGAACTAGAAGATCATGCGACTCCTGCACACATTATAAAAATCGCTGCAAATGATTTTTATCGTAAAGCAGCATTGATTCCAGCACTGTGGTTTTTAGTTGCTACTAGGTTCATAGGTTGCGAATTAGATAAACCATTGACTATGGATTCACCCGTATGGTATATAAAATCATAGGCTCATGATCAAAATAATCAATGACGAATTATTTAGCTATGAAGGGGTCAATTTCCGAATAAAGCGGGTCATCTCAGATCGAATTCATGTGGTTGGTGAGAACCTAGAGACCCGTGAAACAAAAATGGTACCCATTGTTGATATTCGAAAGCCAATTCTTCCCGATATAAAAGAACTTTACCCAGTAATACCAGCTGACTTACTTACGGAACAGGAAGAGGCTCTTGCTAAGAAAAGGCTTAAAATAATTGAGCCCTTCATCGATAAATATATTGACCCCGATAAATTAGAACTGGCGGCGAGAAAAAACAAAGTCGGCAAGTCCACTATTTATCGCTGGCGCGCTCGTTACCAAAAAACCAGACATCTATCTGCACTAATTGATCGAGAAGGACGAGGTGGTAAGGGTAAGAGTAAGATATCAGACGAACAAGAGAAAATAATACAGGAAGCCATTTCCTCCAAGTATTACAAAAAAAAGTCCATTGCAGATACCTTCTTGGAGGTTAAAATTCAATGTACCAAGAGTGGCTTATCCGTTCCTAACTTGAATACTGTAAAAAAGAGAATTGCTCAAAAAACTGAGAAAACAGCTATTAAGTTTCGCAGGAGCAGACAAATAGCAAATCAACAATTCGAAGGTAAGCCTGGTAAAATACCTGATGCTAAATATCCATTCAGTATTGTCCAAATAGATCACACACGGCTCGACATAATATTAGTGGATCCAGTTTATCGTAAACCACTAACAAGACCCTGGCTGACACTTCTAATTGATGTATTTTCTCGATGCCCGATGGGCTTTTATCTTTCCCTTGATCCACCGGGTAATTTTGGCACAGGTCAAGCCATCGCAAACGCGATGTACCCAAAAACCAAACTTCTTGCCAAATACAACATCACTGAAGAATGGCCCTGCTGGGGGGCTATGAAAACAATCCATTCTGATAATGCAGGTGAATTTCATAGCAAAATGATTGAGAAGGCCTGCCTCGCCTACGGGATAGGGATACAATGGCGTCCGAAGAAAAAACCACACTATGGCGCTCACATTGAAAGGTTATTGGGAACCTTTAATAGGGAGATTCATACACTGCCAGGTACAACATTTTCAAATATCAAAGAACGGAAGTATTTCGAATACGATTCAAAAATGTACGCAGCCTTCACTTTAGAAGAATTCGAAGAATGGCTCGTCACCTACATCACAAAAGTGTACATGATCCGCCAGCACACAGGGATTGGGACTAGTCCGCTTTTAAAGTTGAAAAAAGGTTTAATGGGAGAATACGGTGGAGTACCTGCAGCAGGGCTTACAGAACTTCATGAAGATGAAGATACTTTGCGTTTAGACTTTATGCCGTTGTATGAACGAACTATACAGAGTTCAGGTGTGCAAATTGAAAACATGGAATACTATCATCCATTACTTGCACCTTACATCAATTTGAAAGAAGACTTCGAATTCGAGAAAAAGAGAGAGAAAAAAAAGTTCATTTTTAAGATGGACATAAGGAATGTAAAGAAGATTTATTTCATGGACCCAGATGCAAAGGTTTATTATGAAATTCCAAGTATCAACCTTAGCTGCCCTGATATGAGCATCTGGGAGAAGCGCGAAGTTGAACGTAAGTTAAAAGCTGACAATAAGGAAATTGATACTAACGCTATTATTGAGGGATATCTTGCTATGAGGACAATAGAGGAATCAGCAATCAACAAAACGAAACAGTCGAGAAGGCGCCAAAGTAGAGAAGCAGAGCGTCAGTCAAAACCAATGCCTAAAGGTGAAGTAGTTGGTGATTATTCTATTCTACCTGAAGTGAGCTCTACTGAAAAATCAGAAAAAAAGCAGAAGAAAAAACCAAAACGATTTAATGTAGACCATGGAGCATTTGGATCAACGGACAATTAAATTCTTAGAAAGCTGTAAAGAATCTGATGCAAAGGAAAAAAAGATTTCCTTCGTCAGAGATACTCCTTGGATCATGCATAGGGAAGTTGAGAAAGTCTGGGCTAAAATGGAAGAGATTTTCGAGCACCCTAGATCGCATCGCATGCGGGACCTAAACATAGTTGCTAGATCAAATAATGGAAAGACTACTTTACTTCGCCGCTTTGCGAAAGCTCATTTAGCTACACTTGATGAGCATTCTGGGCAGCTGATAGCTCCTGTGATTGCGACAGTTATGCCTCATGACCCGACTGAAACATTATTTATTAATGCCCTTCTAAACTCTGTTCAACTTACTATAAAAAGAACAGACACCTTTGCTAGTAAGTTAGAGCAATTGTACCATTCTCTTGAAAGGATTGATTGCAAAGTTATTCTGATCGATGAAATACAACATATTGCAGCCGGTACCTCACGTGAACAACATCTGATGGTTAATATGATGAAAAACATATCAAGTATACTACAGGTTTCATTTATAGTAGCCGGTGCTCCCTCAGCACTCAACATTTTTTCATTTGATGACCAATTTAAGAATCGCTTCTTACCAGCAGTAATTCCAACCTGGTCAGAAGGTGAAGAATTAGAATCATTGCTAGCTTCCTTTGAAGCTCTTCTTCCACTAGAAGAGCCATCAGAACTGGCTAATGACGATATGATTCGATACATTCTTACAAATACTGATAGAACAATAGGCAATATCTACGAATTATTAAGAGATGGAACAGTCTACGCTATAAAGAATAATCAAAACAAGCTCACTATTCCAATATTAGAAAAGTGTGGACACATGTCGCCACAGAAAATAGAAGCTGAGAAAAGAAAAATCGTCTAGCCTTGTAAGAAAGCTTTTTAGTTAATTTGCGATTAAATTAATCGATGTCAAGATTCCGAATTTAATCTCTTATCGAAAGTTTAAGTATTTCTTGCAAAATGAGTTACTCTAGAATAGATGGTATAGACGCTGAAGTCCAGATAGCTTTTAAAGCTTCGTACTTACCAATTTTGCTTCCATATTTTTCGAAAGCTGGAATTCAGCCATCAAAAATTTATTCAATCATTGATGACTATATTATAACAGGGGAAACAGTGATATTCGAAAGTTGGTTTCTAAACACTTGCCAGAAAAGATTAAATCCCGAAATGAATAAATATCTAGGAAGAGATATAAATTATCCTACATTAAACCGCTTATTAAATGTAGCCCTAAAGGAAAAAATAGAACAGGACTCCTCAGTTCTCCATCTCCGAAAAAGCAGAATAAACATACGTTAAGAAAGGAAAGGGCTAGCTAAAAACTTGAATTTGACTTTGCCGTTAGGTTTATTGTATCCTAATTTCATACGTGCATCAAAAACAATCAAATATAGCTTATGAAATAAGTCAGACTTGTAGATAGAAAGATGAGAGCTAGTGTATTTTATTATAGGGGTCCATTTAAGTTTACAGATCGGAGTGCTGAATACCTATGGTGAGGTATTCACCGTTAAATAAGTTGTCATGGACGATCGCAATAATACATCCAAAAAAAACCAGCATTTTGTCCCACGCTTCTATCTGAAGCAATTTTCCGTTAAGGGAAATGGCAAAGAAATATCTCTATTCAATAAAAAATATGAAAAGTTCGTCTTAAGTGCCAGCTTATATAATCAAGCCTCTGGCAAATTTTATTATGGAAAAGATGGTTTGTTAGAAGAAGATCTAGCAAAGAGTGAAAGCATCTTTGCTAAAGTTATACAACAAATAATAAAATCAGAAACTCTGCCTAAACATGGCTCCAATGAACATCGGCAAATTCTTCATTTCGCAGTAATGACTGAATATAGAAATCCAGTCAAAAAAAAAGAGATGGAACAACTCACCGATATTATGAGTGAGTACATGAAACAACATGCCAATTTTCCAGAGAAATATAGAAGCGAAAATTATTCCATTAAATTAAGAGATCCAGTTGCTACAGCTTTAATGAATCACCACAAAAATGTGTTAATGATTTCAGACCTTCACATTAAACTCTTTATAAATATTACTAATAGGCCTTTTATTACATCAGACAACCCCATAGTTCAATACAATCAATTTCTAGAACAAAAGACAAAACTACCAACCAATACCGGATACGGAATAAAAGGAATTCAAATATTCATTCCTATCAGTCCTAGACTCATGTTATTAATATTTGATAGCCAAATTTATTACGTAGGGAAGAAACGAAGCAAACATATCTTAATTTCCAATTTAGCTGATATAGATCAATTAAACTTATTGCAAATGGTAAATAGCAATCAATCTGTTTATGGAAATGAGAAAGTTGAAGAAAAATATTTACAAATGTTGCTTGGAAAGACAAAGGCATTCAAAGAAGTTAGCCAACCAATCTCCCATAAAGTTAAGATCGGCGAAAATTCCTTTTTAGTTCATCATGGTCAAACAAGTTGCAAAATTGGCCTTAACCTATCCTTCATTTACTTCTCCACTCATGCAGGAAATGTTCCTATTGTGGAATCTCAACTTGTTTACCCTAGAGACTATGCACTTGAAGTTGCAGATGCTCTAAAAAACGATATCAGATTTAAACGCTAAGAATATGTTGTATCGTAAAATGATGCTAGTCTCCATTCGGTTCAAATAAATACCCTATTTCAACAAATCCCTCTAATCGAGGATTAAATCATCCAAGCTCTCCCGCTCTTCTATATCTACATTAATTTGATTTGTCAGGTCACTATCTAAATCATCAGTTAAAAATTCTTCACCAATAAGACTAACCATGAAATCATTTGTTTCTTGATCCCAATAATTTCAACGACTTGGCAAAAATATTTTTAATATATCTTTTAAACGAGCATCTATATCCTTAAAAGCTGCAATTATTAAAACACCAGAGGTTCGAGTAAAAATTGTGTACGCAAATTCTTCCTGCTCAAGTTTTGTATCCGCAATAATTCGAGAAGACCATATAACGCAAGGAAACTCAAGCCCCTTATACTTTAAAATCAAGTCATTTTCCACGTGAATTCCGTTATCTTTTAATTTGTCTCTTAAATCATGATCTCGCTCAAATAAAGAAACAGAGGACAAATTATAAATGCCATACGCTTTAATTACTTCTGAGAGTTTTCTAGCCATCTGTTCAGAGTCTAATGCATGTACTACAACTGGTCTTGAACCAGGCTGAGCCCCACTGTATGGAATAATTACATCAGGTTCGACTCCATTTCTGGAACCATACCTCTTATTTATTTTTATCGAAAGTGGCTTTAAACATTCACTTATCCGGAATGGCAACCGGAATGATCCTTCCAGCCGTTGGTGTTTGAACCGTCTCATTTCTTCCCCAGCAGGAACGTGTGATGCTGCACCAAGTTGGATTGATTGCGCAAGGTCACCTGCAAGCACCAAATTATTGGGATTCTTAAGGAGACCCTGAAATATTTCATGGTCTGCCTTAGTACAGTCTTGAAACTCGTCTACGAATATGTGAGTGAAAATTGGAGGTAGCTGACCAGTTTTAATCTTTTGCAGTAACTTACTTCTCCTAATTGGAAAATTCTCTACTTTCAGACCTTGCAAACGTTTTAAGTACGCAAATATACAGTCGTAAACTATCTCCCTGCGGAGTGTGCCATATTGTAATGTTGGATTATTCCCTCTTCCAATACGTTCAGCAAACAGATATTCCTTTCTGCTCTTTATTTGAAATCCGTAAACAATTCTCTCAAACTCATCCATTAAGAAATCAACATCTGATATCTTCTGATGCTCTTCTCTGTTGTACCCTTTTAGAATAAAATACTTATCAACGCATTCTTTCATTAAAGTTCTATGAAAACTATCATAGTCGCCTGCTTGTGAGTTTAAGCTACGAGTTTTGATACTCCCAATAATAGTTGGTAACACATCAAAGTGCAATATCTCTATGTTAAAATGCTGTGAACCGACAAACGTAAAATGGCTATGATCTTTGGCATAGGTTTTTCCCCAATTGGCTGTCCATGAATAAAATGTATGCTTGCATCTCTTGGCATCTAAAATATCTGCTAGCCACGAGGAAAGTACCTTGACTAATTTTTTATTGAATGAGGTCACAAGAATACGTAATTCCGGATTATACGGAATTATATCCTCTTCAATTACCTTCCTAATGCGTTCTGTTAAAACCACGCTTTTACCACACCCTGCTGGACCGATAATTATAGTCGGTTGATTGTTTGAGATTGTGGCCTTACGTTGTTGATCTGTCAGGCTGATCTTTGATCGAATTGCTTGCGGTGCTTGATATATTTTTATTTCATCTATTTTTAATGGCAAGGTTGCCTGACTGCGACTCAATAATTTGCAATAAAAATAGGAACGATTCCACGTTACCTGGCCTGAAAATCCGAGCTCTCCGTTTGTTTGTACTTCTTTACGGAAACGATTCACTTCAGTTAGAATCCCTTCATAAAAGAATTTTCTAGGAAACAAGTTAACAGCAATGTACCCTTCCTCTTCGATTGCTTGAACTACTTTCTGCAAATGAGTAACTTGAATCGCTTGTGATGACGTAAATAATAGAACTCTCGATGGTCTAATTCTATTAACGAGTTGTTTAAATTCTCTAGCTAAAACATCTTTGCTTTCATTGTGATCAAAAACATAGCTAGCGCAAATCCAATTATTGAAATGAGTTCCTTCATTATAATTTATCCAATTATTCAAAGAAAAATCAATGCCGATTTCGTCTGCAATTGGATATTCCACCAAAAATTCCTTCCATAAATAATTTTGATTGTATTCAAGCATGAAAGGGCTAGAGTCAACATTAATAATCCGAATAGGCACCGTGGGAATCCCTAATTCACGCATAGCAGAATAAATCAATGCTACAGCCCATTGCACGGCTCCTGTACCGGCACCTAGATCGTAGATATGTATTGGCTGCTCGTCTGATCCATTCAACATGGCAGCTTCAAAAATACCAAGTAAGGAACTAACCCTATTTCCATGATACCAAAGTGAATAACAAAAACCAATCGATGGCCGGTCGTAGCATAGGTCACTTGATCCCGCCAACGCCCACATCTCCTTAGAGCAGCTACCTACATCGTAACTAAAAGTAGATGTACTGCATCTCTCAGCATAAAACCTTTTTGCTGCATTTGTAATAACGCGATCAAGCTTTTCTTTTTGCTTAGACAACCAAAGGTTTATTGGATTATCGATCATTATGCTAAAACAATTAAACTTGAATGATTTTACTGCAGGAATTGATGCTGATTTACATCTACTATTTAATTTGACTGTAGCGCAGATTTTTATCTCTTGCACCTAGACTTAGTTTCTATTAACAAGGTATTGATTGAAATATAAATAATGGTTGAGCGACGATAGCTCAATACTAATATAGTAAATACTTAGACCGACTCATTTTTTGAAGGATTATCTGCGAAGCGTTGCAATATTTTAGCTGAAGGATAACTTGACATTGAAGCAATTCCATTGGCAAGTTCAATTGGAAATAATGCTCCTTCAAATTTATGACTTACTAAACTAGGTAATGTAGCTAGAATTCTGTTTAAGCCGATCATGTCAGTAGAAACCGGAAAATTGACATTATCGTCATATTCACCGGTAGGCACATTAAGTACCATATAGGTACTAGGATCTATCTTGACATACAATTTTTCGCCCCAATTTGTACGTGCACCATAGGCATTAGCAAGGTTTGGAGAACGATATACTTCTCTTCTTACGTATAAGTGAGATAAAGGAGCATAATGTAATGGTTCACCTCTTTCTTGTGGTGGGGCATCCATAACAATCGAGGAAAGATGATCAAAAAATACCCCACTCTTTTCTTGTCCCACTATATGAATCGGACGATTCCTGTTTTTTGCGAACTCAAGAAAGTTTCGAATGTTTGGAACTAATTTTGAATACTGACTTCGAAGAGTTAGAGGACCATCCTTGATGAACAATGCTTCTGAAACTATTTTCTTATCTGTATGTGACCACAAAAGGCGGACTGCGGTGAAAAGCATTAAATGTTCCATGATCAACATATAAGCAGACGCAACTGAATCGGGAGCACTGTCTTCATCCATATCAAGATGAAAACCTATCATATCAGTGAGAAAAACCTTATTGTTACAATTTCCACAGAGTTCTTCATCAGCATCAAAAGGTAAACCTTCAATTTCATTCTGACAATGAGGACACTGAAATGATGGACTACTTGACTGCATTACGCCCCATTTTTGATACGCAATCCATTTTAGGGTCTCATGGAAAATACCGCCTTCATCAATACGCATAGAATCGTTTACTATATTTCTAATAGCATCATAGTTTGTTCCTAATGAAGTGATAACGTTTTTAAGCGGAAAAACAGTGGCATGAAACACAGCACTTTCTCTCAAAACATCCTGAAGCAAAAGTGGATGTGGGTTCTCTTTATCTATTTTATCAAGTCTCGTCTTATCTAAAGTGAGCATAGCTGTTTTCACGAATGACATTTCCTTTGAAGGCTTGCCGTTTGATGTTATTGAAACGTAAGAACCGTCTACTACCCAAATATTCTTTAGTGGGATGAATTCAGCCGGAACGAATGGGTGCCACATTGTTTTCAACGCATCAGAACTTCGCGATTTTGATTCTTCGAAGTCTTTGACCAAAGACCTAACCCATTCACTTTCTACAACAGTTAAGTGTCCAAGTTTAGATGCACTTTCACCAGGTAACCTTGATCCTTCTGAATATGGCATAGATTAAATTATTACGAAGCAATTGCTTCGAATTTATAAGCCTGTATAGGTATAACAAAACGGTGTGACATTGTTAACATTCTCATGTACCCTGGAGTCTTTGATTTCAGAATATCTTCTTCAATTCCCTCAAATGCAATTTGGACCCTTGATAAGGCCCTCGTCTCATCTTGACTGGATAGATGACCAACAAAGAAATTCTCAGTCTGTGCTAATAACTCTTTATTAATGGTTGACGGAGATTGTGTAGAATAAACCATTCCGATGTGGAACTTCGCTCCTTCCTTTGCAAACCGGGCATATACTCCGGTTAGGTCTTTACTATCTGGCGGGAATAAATTATGCGCTTCTTCAAAATAGAGTTGTACAAAATTATTCTCTAAAGTATTGTTGACAAACTTTTCTTCTTGTTTTGAGAAGACTGCACGAGAAAGCATATCTGAAAAATATCTCCTGATTTGGTCAGTGGCATTTCCAAGGTCCAGTATTACTGTTAATCCATTCCCCAAGGATGATAAAATTTCTGCTATAAAATCATTCGCTGAAGCTGAGTGATAATTGATATATGGCCTTAGAATTGAAGGTCCTGAGCCAGAAGCGGGATTGAGAAAATCTAGCAATGCGATATCATCTGCATCAAATATTGGTTTTGACGAATTGCCTGAACTAATAAGAGCGGTGTTGTTTGGATCAGCTTTTCTAAATGCTGAGATAACTTCTAATTCAGATACAAGCTCGTCAAGTGTTTTTGGTTCTTTCGGAGGTTGTGCGCCATTTCGAATAGCTTGATAAGCCGCAGTCCTTAGCGCATTATTAAAATGAGGGTCGAAATTTTTAGTGTGCGGGCTTACCAAACCCTTTGCTTTTAATCTAGGCTCATCCGCTTCAAATCCAGCTTTTTTTAGAATAGACCAAAACATTTGGATCTTTCGAATTGGGCGGGCTCGTTCACCATCTGCTAAAGCAATTATTGCCTCAATAGAAGGAAGTTTAACATTTGAAAAGCTCTTTATGTAGTTTGCATTTTTATTATCCTTTTCTAGCATGGAAGAAATAACTTCAATTATTGATTCCGGTTGCTCATAGAAATTTAACCGAAGCGGTTTGGAAGGTGTTTCTGCTCTCCTTGTCAAGGCATAAACTTCACATCTTTTTTTGTAAGCAGACCTAATCGATTTGTTACCGTCTTGAGGATTATCGTTTGCATATTCCCCATTAACATCAAAAATCAATTGGCCTACACTATTGTCAGATTTGGTTGCTTCAAGCATACCTTGAGCAATTAGCTTAACAACATTGGATTTACCTAACCTTGTCTTGCCAAACATGGCCGTGCGCGAACCTTTAAAATCTTTTATTGAAATTTTCACTGGAATTTTTGAAGCTGCTCCAGAACTCACCAAGCCGCACTCCATTGTTCTAAGTACTCCAATTTCGTACTGATTTTCAGATTTAACCATACCGTTTACTATTACTTGAAGCAATGCATCATCAGGAGAAAATACTTGATACCGATGCGCGCTAACTACATTGTTAACGTCACCCGAAAATGCTAGCTTTTCAACATGCTCTGGATCCGGATAAAACATTCCAAGGACAGAGCAATTCAAAGCACCCCATTGTAATTCACTTTGCGTCCATACGTCCAACTCAGGCATCGATTTTTTATGAAGCTCGAAGTAGGTTTGTTGAACCTGACTACTTAAAGGGGTAGGCGTAACACCCGTGACTCTTAATAGTGTAAAATGTAATGGGGTCTTTTTGGCATCAATTGGTATCATAACAAGAAAGGATCCTCTGGGTATTCCACCAACTGCCAGCTTGTATGGATCACTTGTAATAATCTTAGCGGTATCGTAACCGAGCTCTAATACATATCCAACAAAGCGCATTCTATCAATTTGTTTAGCTGCCTCCATTCTTTGCTCCGTTTCTAAAAATAGTCTAAGTGACTCAATAGGATTGCCTTGAACAGTTGTATTACTAATTAAGGTCTTAAGTAATTGCTTGGCCATATTGGACTTATTATCTCGACTGTATAACTAACTCTTCAAATTGTTTCCGGCTATGGGATAATCCAGATATTGATGAATATCTTGAAACTGTCTTTAGCTTAAACCCCGTTCCCCGATACAAATATCGAATAGAACTGTGGTTTGCATTTGTACAGACAATCTTTGCTCCCCTATCTCTAGCTCTTATCAATGCCTTTGTTAGACGTTCTTGATCTTGCCAAGAAAATAAGTTTTCATTGTACTTTATGAAGCCGTTATGATTGTGTCTAACAGTATAAGGTGGATCCGCAAAAATAAAGTCATCCTTTTCTGCTCTATCAATCAATATTTCAAAATCACCAAAATGTATTGACGCATTTTTGAGGGTAATAGATATTTTTTCAAAATCATCTGAATCAAGTAGGACGGTATTCTTTGTACCCCTTGGGACATTGAATTCTCCCTTTACATTGACCCTATATATCCCGTTAAAACAAGTTCTATTTAGGTATAGCATACGAGAAGCTTGCGCTAGAATATCTTGCGGGTTCTTGCTTCTGACCTCGTAATAGTATTTATCAGAATGCATTCGTTGGTGGTATTGTAGACTACGTTTAACAAATTTCCAGTTGTTCTTCAATCCTAGATATACAGATAAAATATCTGGATTAATATCGCCAAGTAGTGCTTGTTTTGGTTGAAGATGGAAAAATACAGCTCCGCCTCCTAGAAAAGGTTCAATATACCTATTGAAATCTGTTGGTAATAAATTGGAATGATCCCTGACGAACCACCGCTTTCCACCTGGCCATTTCAAAAAAGGTTCGAGCCTAGTGTCAACTGAATTTGCCATAGTCTTTAATGCTATGTTACTCTAAAATTACAGGTTCGATATATTCTTGACCCAGCGTGTAGGGAATCAACTTTTTATGTTGTAATCGTCCTATAATTATAGCTGGATGTGTATTGAATTGCTTTGCAAATCCCTTAATATCGTCTTTACTCAGGGGTGCTGAGGCCAATATTATCTCCTCTTCATCATCGGTTAATGTCCAACTTACAGCAAATTCATCTGCTTCTTTTTCCTTCGCTTTGTCTTTATCAGAATATTCTACTTTTTCTAGAAAAATATCCTTTTTACCGTGTAATAGAATATGTCCTGCTTCATGAAAGAAGGTAAACCAGAAACTATCATTGCGGTTATATCGTCCTGTAAGCTGTATTAAAGGTGTATCACTTAGCCAACGTGTTGAGCCGCTAATTGGCGCTTTATTTATACATGGTGTGTGAACAATTTTAACACCTGCCTGCAAACAAATACTCTGTAATTGATCAAAGAAATCTTTAGGATGGTTAGCCATCACGGATTTGATTGCAGGAAGGGCTTCTTTGAACTTTTTTTCGGAATATTCCGGAGAAACTAATTCTGCAGCCTGTAATTCCCCTCTTCTTAACCAGGCGGAAATCGCAAATGGCTCATTGGTTTGTGCAAGAGAAATTCGAAAAGCTACCTTTAATTGTTGATTGAAGTAATATTCTTCCCAGGCTGTATGGTTGGAGAACCCAAAAAATGCTAGCATTGCCATTGTCTTCTCTTGGATTGTTGCGCTATGTGGTAGCCATCCCTTTTTAATCATATCTGACAATGGAAATTGTTTTGCCCAGGCTATCGCATCCTCAATAACGGCTTGACGCCTTTCGCGTGCGATGTATTCATCAAAAGCTCGCTGGTAATTTATCCAAAAGTGTGCGGGTATCTTTGTGACATTTTCAAACTGGACTGCCATGTCTGGGGTAATAGAGCTGTCACCCTTTAAGATGGCTGAAATAGTTTTTTCAGGCTTCCCGGAACGAAGGGCAAACTCTTTAGGCCCCATACCCATCTCTTCTAATTTCTCTGCTAAAGTTTCGCCAGGATGTGGAACTGATTGGGGGAAGTATTTATTCTGTTTGGCCATGGCATTATAATTATCGATCTGATCTACTACTTTTCTTTATGATAGTTTACAATTTCAATAATCTCAACTCCCTCAATCGCCGTCCAAATTGACTGCCCATGCTCATTAATTGGTATAGGGCGTTCGTGGGGTGTGAAAACCAATCTATAGGGGTTATCTAAATCACATGCCCATTGACCTTTTCTGTTATTGGTGAGCTCATGATAGTTACCTGGTAAGTACCTTACATCTTCAAGGGAGGCTGAAATCCTGAGTTGGTTGAGCCGTTGCTTGATTTTATCGGCTCGAATTTTACCGAACTCCCTTTGCAGTTTACGGTCATCGTTTGCCAATTTTTCGAAATTTTTATCTTGAAATGTTAAATTCACTGCAAAAGTAGTAATTATTTTAATTAACAGAAAGTGTAAATTATATTTATATTATGATAGAAACTCCGGTGCACCACTTGCCTAGCTTGGATTCAGTAGCTGACAGTACCTAGCATGAAATAGACTGTCCTCAGTTGAATGTAAATGCGTGAAATGTCTCACACCTGATTTTTCATCATATTCGTTCTACCAAAAAAAGAATAATTAATTCGAGTTCCACATCTTCATACAACCTTATATGCAATTGAATATGTACCTTTTATGTTATAATCTACTTTTTTCCATATGCTCTATACCCCTTTTTTAGGGTATTGACTTTTTGCTTATAATTACGTGTACGAGATTTTATGAAAACGATCAATTTACTCATCGCAGATGACCACCCTATTTTCAGAAGATCACTTGTAAGATTAATTTCATTATTTGATAGAAACTTCAAATTCTTTGAAGCTGGAAATGGTCTAGAAGCCCTTCAAATAGTTGAAAAAGAAAAGATTGATTTAATACTCCTTGATATTCAAATGCCCAAAATGAATGGGATCGAATGCCTGAAAGAAGTAAAAAAGCGATCTGCTACCACTAAAGTGATAGTGCTCACCCAATTTGATGAACCTTCACTAATTGTACTACTAGCTCAAATAGGAGCAGAAGGGTTTTTATTGAAGGAATGTGATCCCCAAGAATTAGAAACAGCTATCAGTGCCGTGCTCAGTATCGGTTATTATTACAATAGTGTTGCTGAGGAAGCCATAAAAAGTTACAATCAGAAAAAAGGATTACCAATCGCAGATTTAGACTTAACCACCCGCGAAATGGATATATCAAAATTATTAGTGAAAGGACTTAGCTCTGAAGAAATCGGAGAACAGTTAGGTTTATCAGCATTGACAGTAAGTAGCTATCGGAAATCAATTCTTAAAAAAACAAGTTGTAGCAATACAGCGGCATTAACTCGTCTATTACTACTTTCTGGAATCTTTTATCGGATTTAAGATTTGCTGAATTTGATGAAGGCTGATGTTTTACAGCTAGTTATTATACTCGTTCTTCTCTTCCTAAGTACTTTCTCCTTTATCTTGAAGATCTCAATCTGCGACAATTCTGAAGTTCTGAAAAATAGCTCAATACTTATAATTCTCTGCTTTCGGAATTGTTTAATAAATGTTGCTAAAGTTGCACCCTAACTTACTAAAATCGAACAATGTAGGCGGATCACTTCAGGAACTTTCAGCTAGTTTTAATTAGGCGAATTCGAGAATAACCCTACTGCGCTTGACAAAAAACAGTTATAATTTTTATCAAAGAGATGCATTATGGTTTCGATATAATTTATTGGATTCACCCTTCTTTTCTATCGCTTAACTTTACATATGACTTATTATTAAAAGCCATTTCCTGTTGAGTTAAAAAAAAAGCTACCTGGAAGGCAGCTTTTTTTATTATGCTGATTTAACTCATTTACCGCCTACAATTACATCTAAAGCTTTCATAACATTTAATTTAGGTTTTCTGAAGGGCTTACTTGGTTTAATTACTAAATCTAGGAAATGGTAAGCTCATCCCCAAATTTAAATTCTCCTTTTTTTATACAAGTAGGTTTATGAAAATCTTTTACAAAAATCTTACTGAAACCACTGAGCTCATGTTTCGCAAAAACTTCAACTCGAAGAAATGTGGATTTTCCCCATTTTGATTGAATTTGTTCAAAACACCTTACTCTTACAGCATGTAACGCATGAATATCTTTTTTGTTTTTCGAAGGTATATGGTAATAACTATTATATTTTAAATTAATTGGTTCAATCGACAAATTCTGCCCTCCATCAGAGCCAACTGGAGTCATAAAAAAAGCCGAAACTTGAACACTATAAACCGCATAATCAGTCTTGTTAACAATCTTAAACCAATAACACTCAGAACCATCATCTTCCACAGTAAGTGATATACAATTTGCTATTTCCATAGACGGTTTCTTAAACCTTAGGAAGTACATTAAAAAAATATAAGATGATAACAAGCCAGTTCCAACTCCACTTATGGAAGCAATAATCAAATCAACTTGCTGTTCTTGGGTCAACTCAAATAGGCTCATTTACGAATGCGTGTTTTATTTTCAAAATGTTTATTCAATAAGACGCTAAGGTATTTTAACCTTAGATGTAATGCGAAGGGTTAGCAATTAAAGTTGCAAGATAGCACTGACATTTTTTTCATTTCAATAAAATTGGATACTTAAAAAGTAAGTAAAGGTTAAAGTTACTGCTTGAAGTCAGAAAGCATTGGAGCAATTTGAATATCCACATTTTTATTGGCTAAATTGAATTGTAAATAGTTTAATAAATAATTCCGCGTAATTACAATAAAACAATAAAAAATAAAATTGGGACACTCGCTCTCTCACAGCTCATATTCCTAAGATTAAGTACTATTATTTTGATTATTTGCGTCTTTCTTTCTTACAAATACCCCTTTTTTAGGGTATTGACTTTTTATCCGTAATTACAATCATATTTTATTGGCAATTATTAAACTAGTTATCATCAATCGCCATCTATTTTTCAAAATTGATCGTATGTAAGTTTAATTTCATTTTTGACAAAAAAAATGGTAGTCATAGATTGAATATGGGGTTCTTTAAATATATCCAAACCGTTTTTATATAGCTTCATTAACGAAAATCGCAATTCCCACAAATTAATACCAATATATTTAGTTTTATTGAGCTAATACTAATTATTTTAGTATTATTAAGGTAACGCTATTGGTTTCTAAAAATATTGTGACTTAATTTGTATATTAATTGTTGATAACTTTGTTAATAAGTTATTATGGAAGACCAAGCCAAAACGAAAGAGCTATTAGTTTATGTAGCGCACAAATTATCCTCTAATGAGAAGTTTGGGGCCATCATGTTTAATAAAGCTCTGTACTTTATCGATAACGTAAGTTATCTAAAGCGAGGAAAGCCAATCTCATCCTTCAAGTATGTTAAGCAAAAGTTGGGTCCGACACCTGAGCCTTCAACGTTTTTGACCTTAAGAAACGAATTGATTCAATCAGGAACTTTATTGAACCAAGAAAGTGTGTTCTTTGGTAGAATACAACAAAAACTAGTAGCAAGCAGAGAACCCATATACGATTTTTTCGATAAGGAAGAAATAATTTTAATTGATGAGATCATATCTGAAGTGTCAAAATATAACGGCACAGAGATTAGTGATATAACTCATCAGTATCCATCTTGGCAGGTTGCAATGCCAAGAGAAGAATTACCATATTATACTTTCTTGCTATCTTCAAAAAGCCCCTCAGAAGAGGATATTTCATGGGCTAAAAGTGAAATGCAAGATGCTTTATCAAATAATACGATCTAAAAAGTTTGATGCTCAATCACGACTACTAACCGGTTCTTTCGCCCGGTGGAATGATTTTGATTCAGCTATAGACTGGTATTTATCGAGAGATCCTACACGCGAATTTCATATAGAACATGGTTTCTATTTATGGGTAACAGATAGGTTACCAATTCAAGTTGTACCTCCTGTCTCAATTTTATACCATGTCAATGACATTACCCGAACGGTAACTCTTTGTAATATTAAGCTCCAGTATTGAATGCTAGTCTTGTGCTTGAAATATGAAGATTGAATTCACGGCTCGAATATACATGCAGTATAATTTAACTTGATTAAAAATCAAGAAGTGTCCTAATTTTTGACAAGCGATTAAAAATTCATTCTTGCCTTATTTTGAAATATATTTTAGAAAAATCCTCAGCGGGTCTTTTCTCGGCAAAGCCTTGGAATCTATCGATCAACGTGCGATCATCCTTTTTATTTTGATAATAATAAACAGAACCTGAAAGATTCATCGCTTCACAGGTTCACACCTATTTACTCAATGATAAATATGTCATTGACATTACAAGCTATTATTTGGAGTATTGTATAAAATGGGACAGCGAAAAGATAAACTCTTACTCAAAAAAATAGCTAATAAAATAAGGGCACTTCGTCTTCACGCCGGTATCACACAAGAGCAATTCTATAACGATACAAATATTCATATTGGAAGGGTGGAGAGAGGCCAAACCAACATCACCATCGTCACCCTGAACCATATTTGCTCGTACTTCGATGTCACTTTGCATGATTTTCTAAAAGACTAATATTCTTCCTTTTAGCGAACTAATTTTTAGAGCGATGCCCGACAAGAGAACAATATCTTTTTTTCTCAAGCTATTATAACGAGAAGAGCGTCTTTATTACTGTTTAAGCGATTGGGTTATTGAACAATTATATAAGCTATTCCAACTGTGAGCTTGCTTTTTTCTTTTAGATCAAAAACGAGTGCGTGAACACCACTAGATTCGAAAAACTCTACAAACGCGGTATGTCTGTAGATTGGAATTCTTTCGCTCAAAGATTCCTCAGGATTCTTTATTCCAAACTTGTTTTGAAGAAAATGAATTAATTCAGGGCTTAATTCTTCAATAACTTGTTCAACACTTGAATACTTTTTCTGTAAGTCAATATGGTATTGATCTCTTTCATCTATCAAAAAAAAACCTAATTCACGTTGCCGTTTTGTAAGAAGTTTAGGGTATAACACATTTACTGTATCAGCTAAATCTGTTTTCAGATATAAAAATCCAATTAAATCGGACTGTTCGCTGACTGAAACAGACTCTGAACTTAATATATTGTTCAAATAAAGAAATTTTGCGGAATGAGAATCACACGAGTAAATAATTAAGCTGATAACGACAATCGAAATAATAGCCTTGTCTACTAATCTATTCATGAGAATATACATTTGAATAATCTTATATGTTTATAGTCAGCTTTGAAACAAGAACTAAGATATAAATTAGGTATTGTTTGTAGACGATATCGGATATCTCTTTTGATTGCTTGCATCCATTTTGAAAATTTACGAATAAAAAAAGTAATGTTACATACAAGGAATACTGTTGTCAAAAAATCAATAAAGTCTTAATCGAGCATGCATTAACTCGCTTATTCTTATTGAAGTTACACCATCGATGGGACAAATTAGGAAGGTCCATATGGCCATTAATTGATTCCTGTCATTTAAATTTGGCTTAGCGATTTGCTTGAATAGAGCACCAAATGAAAAGCTGAATAATCATGCTATCAGCCTTAAGAAAATGAAAATACTGTATATCCGTCATGCCCAAAGTGAAGCCAATGCTGGCGGTCGGACAATCGATCCAGCTTCGATCGCAATTACCGAAACAGGATACGCACAATCAGTGTCGCTCGCAGAGGAAATATCAGAGAAGCCAGATTTGATTATTGTGAGCCCATACATTAGGACGCAACAAACAGCCTTACCCCTCACCCAAAAATATCCAAACTGCCCAATAGAGGTTTGGCCTTTGCAAGAATTTACGTTTCTATCCCCTGTTATTTGTAGGAATACTTCACCTGAAGAGCGAAGGCCATTAGTAGAAAAATACTGGAAATCTTGCGAGCCCGATTTTATTCACGGTGAAGGAGCCGAATCATTTAACCAATTTAGAGAAAGGATCAGCGAAGCAATTAATGGTATTCATGCCCTAAAATTGAATAATGTCATCGTATTCACACACGAGCAAGTGATATTGCTAATAAAGTTAATTGTGTTAGCTAAACAATTTTCGATGGCTGATTACAGGGAAAAAGTAATGAACGAATCTATTGAAAATACTGAAATCTTTAAAATTGAATCTAATTGACCTTTCCAAAGACTTTTTTTGGGTAAAATTCAAAACCAAATCTTGCTGGGATACTAGGAGCATAAGGACTCTGGCGTTCATTATCTAATAGATTAAGGATCAAAACATGAACTCCAACATGGGAAGAGAATATTGGATTTGTTTGAAGCCTACACGGTAATTAGGTCGCCATATCCTTGAATTTTAGGCTATAATACTGAGAATGCAAATAAATTATGCTTTATGAAAACTTTACTTTTTAATCCACTCTAATTCCAACTCCTCTTTTATACCATTTAGTATTTTTAAACCATATCTTACTTGAATCAGGCTTGATTGATGTAGAATAAAATTTATACTCCTCCTTAATATCTTTAATTCCAGTTTTAGGATATTCTCGAACATGATGAATACACCAATTGCAGATTTCTTTAGTCAACAAAATTGTAGAGTCATTTTTTAACTGACCTTCAAACTTAATTGTGTTTTTGGTAAAAAAATCGCCAGGGCTTATCGTGAACACTTCGATTTGAATTTTGTTTCCTCGAATTAGAAAGTGTCCAGAATTTTCTGCTGTGTTAAAATTCATTTTATCAAGGAAAGTATCTGGGCTTTTCCAAAAGTCTTTCTCTGGTACTGTACTAAGCCCTGCAGTATTACCCCATACACTGCCGTCCTTGTACAGATAAAAGAAAGTAGGTGATTCAAGATATCCTTTTATTGAATAATTAGTTACGAAATAGATTCCAGCAGTCTTCGCTTCATTTTTTAAGGCAGTAAAGGTTTATACTTATAAGCATTAAAGTTATTATGTCGGTAGAGGTTACAAGCATTTGTAAAGCATAACAGTACTACAAGACCAAGAAAAGCTATCGATTTACACATATACACCTTGTTACTATTGTGAGGAGAATTGAAAGAATTGCAGCCCTTTTAATAATGTCCATTATTTCTGCCCGAACACATGTAATATTATGCTCTATTTTACTTTATAAAGCTTCTTTTGTTTTATGAAATCAGGGAATTAAACTAATCCCTGGATATAGAAAAGCTGCATAATACAATCTTTATTATTGACGATTTAGTCTAGATTCAATCGTCTCCTTTGACATTGTGTGTCGAGGCAATCAAGAATTCTAGGATCAGTCCTTCTTTTTGGGTTGACCAGAAAACGATTTCATACTGATTTGCGTATGTAAATCATAAAGTGAATCCAAAACGAGATTGGATTTAGAATCAAGTTCTTTGCTCCCTAAGAATTTGACTTCTTCCAACCTGCTCCGAAAACGATTAAAACAGGCGATAGTCCCTTTGATTGCAGATAAACAACCACTCGCTTCCACTTGACTATAATTTTTTGACACTTCCTGCGCACCGAGGGTTATTATATAAGTTGTGACTGAAAGATCTTCGATTCGCTTTACATGAAGGCTTCTTAGTTGTTTGGAAAATCTCCCAAAAGCTGTTAGGGCTGAAAATAAAGCCAATTCTTGTTGGAGGTGTTTTTTTTGATCATTTAAGCCGTGTGCAATAGAAACCATAATTCTTGATGTAAACTCGAAAGCCTTCCTACTACTAAAATCAATTTATAAAAAGATCGTCAATAAATACTTTCATTCTTTAATCAATTTTATAGTTTGTTTCTAATAGATCTGAACAATTAAGCTCTATGAAAGATTGATTAAGAGTTAAGATTAATAGAATTAGTACTCAATTAAGGAACCATGTTTAGCTTATCAATTATTCTAGAGATCGATAATTCAAAACTTGAGACAAGTACCTGAGTTCTGTTTTCTTCGCTTGGAGATTTAACAACTTCTACTTTTATTTTTCGCAATAATTCATTGATTGTTACATCATCAACTAGATTAAGGGCGGTTCTACTTTTATGCAAAATTGAATCTAAATCCTCTGGTGTCGATTTGTCAGTTAAAACTGATGTCACTACACCTGAAAGTTCCCTCAGGCTATTGATCAACAAAACCTTCAATTCAGATTCAAACTTAAGATCACCACCGGAAAAGAGCCTAAGCTTAGGAAAAGCAAGGCTTATACTTGCAGTTTCACGTGGGTTATTTGAAACCTCGGAAGTATACTTTTGAATTATGGCTCTTAAATCTGACGGTACAAATGGCTTTCCGATAACATCATCCATTCCAGAATCCATAGCCTTTTGCTTTATCTCTTGCGAAACATCCGCGGTAAGTGCTACAATTCTAAGGCTTTTGTAATAGTCGCCTACCTTCGAACGAATAATTTTTGTCGCATCGTAGCCGGTCATACCCGGCATGTGTATATCCATTAACACCAAATGAAATTTGTTTAGTTCTAGTTTCTCGATTGCTTCAAATCCATTTTCGGCTATCGTGACTAATACTCCCCAATTTTCTAGAGTCCTTTTAGCTACTAGTTGATTAACTCGATTATCTTCAACCAGAAGCACCTCAATAGATTGATTCGACAACGGCACACTATTCTCTGTGTCGGTCGATAGAATTTCTCTTCCTTTTGGCAAATTCAAGGTAAAGGAAAATTCTGATCCTTTATTCAAAATGCTTTTAACATGAATGCGGCTGTTCATCAACTCCAAGAAACGTTTCGATATAGCTAGCCCCAGGCCAGTACCACCAAACTTTCTAGTAATGTCGCTAGACGCCTGGTTAAAGCCTTCAAAAACTGATTCTATTTTATCTTCGGCAATACCGATACCGGTATCTTCTATTGAAAAATTAATCCGGTGCAGATCACTATGCCTACCTTCATAAGTAGCTCTCATTTTAACTGCACCACTATCTGTAAACTTTAATGCGTTGCTTAATAAGTTGTTCAAAACCTGACTTATTCTAACTGGATCTCCTAATAGATAATTAGGTATTCTTTCATCAACCTGTAAACTCAATTCTATTCCTTTTTCTCGTGCCGAGTATTCGTGAAGACTCTTGCAACGCTGAATAGTATCTGCCAAATTAAATGATATCTTTTCAAGCTCTATCTTACCGGCTTCAACTTTACTATAATCAAGAATATCATTTATGATGGAAAGTAAATTATTACATGAAAACTTCAGTAGCCCTAAATTCTCTGTTTGATCCGGTCGAGGGTTCTCTGATAACAATAGGTTTGTAATACCTACTATGCCATTCATGGGAGTCCTAATCTCATGACTCATCATACTCAAAAACTGGCTTTTTGCTGAAGTCGCCTGTTCTGCAGCTTGCTTTGCTTTTTCCAGAGCAATCTCATAAGCCTTTCGAGTAGAAATATCCCTTACCGTTGATTGAAATCCTGACAGCTCACCGTTTTCAAACAATGGTTTTATTAGGTTCTCTACCCATACAATACCCCGGTTTTTAGTTACAATACGAAATTGACTCGGCTCCAATGTCTGATTGTTTTTCATTCGCTCTAACTGCGATGGCGCGTCCGAAAGTATTTTTTGTACATCATCTACTAAGATAAATTCTATACCATTCCTACCCACAAGTTCATGCGGGTAATATCCATGCAGATTTATACTCGATGGGGAGACATATTCGAAGGTACCGTCTAATTGATGCAGGCTAATTACGTCCTGGGAATTATCAGCCAGCAGTCGATACAACTTCTCACTTCTTTCTAGTTCTTCCTTAGCTTTTTTCTGTTCTGTGATATCGATGCTAATACCTACTAAAGCAATTATCTGCTTACTATCGTTGCGAAGTGGAAGTTTGGAACTTAAAAACCAAGTTTCAGAACCATCTTTCCTTCGGCTTAACGTTTCTTTGTTCAAAATAACCTCACCCCTAAATACTTGAATATCTTCTTCGATGGAAATTTCTGCTATTTCAGGTGGGTATAAATCGCGATCACTCTTTCCAAGCACATCCGTTTCATTTTTCGCACCGAGATATTCAAATTCAGTTCTGTTTGCCAAAATCTTTTCCGATTTCAAGTTTTTAGCATAAATGTGAACCGGGATATTATCGATAATTGTTCTCAATAATATTCGCTCCAAGGATAACGCGAATTGTGATTCTTTAATCTGATTAATATCTCTGGCTACAACACTCACCTTGTATACCTTTTCCTGATCGAAAAATAGCCGCACATTCTGTCCAACCCAAGTAATATGGCCACCTTTGGTTTGTATTCGAAATTCTAAATAGGAAACCTCTTGTTTATTCCTTACCTGATCTTGGTAGAATGTAATGACCAGATTAGTATCTTCCGGGTAGAGTAATTCAGAATAATTCTTTCCAAGTAGTTCGAGTTTTGTAAAACCTGTCATTTTCTCCATCAGAGGGTTGACAAAGGATAAGTTTCCTCGATGATCCAGCTCATAGATCGAATCAAGCGCCCAATCGATCAATCCTTCATATTGCGTTTGTCTTACTTCCAGATCAATCTGTAAGGCCCTAATTTGTTCAAGGCTACTTCGAATCTCTTCTTCTGAGGCTACCAGCTCGCTATTCCGTTGAGTGAGTTCTTCATTAATGCTTTTTAATTGATTTGAACCGGGTATAACGATAAAAGTAAACTCTGAAATAAGTATTACCACAGCTAGTGCAGAGAGTACTAGTTCGAGTTGTTTAAGAAACTTCAATTTTTGTTCAGCTTCTTTTTGATAAGTTTGAACAGTTCTTTCCATCCGTAAAAGAAAAGGCAATTCAAACTTAGCTATATTATCGATAGCTCGCTTTACGGTTGAGGAATCAGGACTTTTTAATATCTGTCGACAAGAGCTTACCACTTGCCTAAGATTATCCGTGTTATTTTTAAGTAACGAATCGATCTCAAGGCTCTTAGAACTTAACTCATTTTGCTTTATCAGCTGAAAGTGTACTTCTTCCCAGTCATTTATCAGTTTGCTTAGGGTATCAAGTCTATAAAATGACGTGTCCTTATTATTTATTTTATTGTATTGAAGAAAGAGCGTAAGCTTAGAAATACGTTGGCTTAGCATTCGCTGTCTCCCCGCAAGATTAATCAATCTCGCATCTGAATTTTGTTCATTGAGGTCATATTGAATAACTAGCTGCGATGCTACTATAGTCAGGATAACAGAACTTATGAAAACAAGATACCTCAGTTTCAACGACTCCATCTCAAACGACTTTAACTATAAATGTAATTTTTTTATTCCAATTTATTTATAGAATAATGCCATTGACTTTTAAGTCCATTGAATATTTAATCACTTTATTTCAGCGCTGATTCATAAACCGCAGACAGGTATTAAAATGTGCCATTCCTAATGAAAGATTTGATTTTAAATCATTCCCCATTTACTGCACCATCTAGTCAAAAGGATTACACTGGATCTACATATAACGCTTACCTAGTATATCTGACAGCTCAATCGCTCGAGTAATCTAAAATATCTTTCTAATCTTGTGTTATTTCCCTAATTTGACTAATTCAAATCTACTTTTAAGCAGTTTCAACACATAGAAATATAAATAGATTTGAGTTAAGCTTGTAAAGCCACTACAGCGACTAAATTAAGAACGGTCTATTACCCAATTCCAAAGGGGGGGCAGCCAACGAGTGTGGCGGTAAATAGTAAATACTTGTTCATGAAAAAGAAATTTATTTTGATAGTAAGTATATTGTTCGGATTGATGTTCATTAACGCAGGTCTTAGCAAGTTTTTCAATTACATACCCATGCCTGAAGATATACCCAGCAACTTAACAAGACTCATGAATTCTATATTAAAAATTGACTGGCTTTGGCAATTATTTGGAACCTTAGAAATTCTGGGTGGCATACTTTTCATGATCAATAAGTTTCGTGCATTGGGTGCCATCATTATTTTTCCAATAATGGTAGGAATTTTAATTACACATATTTTTTTCGTGTACTACAATAGATTACCTATTGCAATAGCTTTAATGTCCATTAACCTATGGGTGATTTGGGAAAACAGAGAGAAGTATTTACCTATGATACGCTAGATTCATAATTGAAAATTTGACTATAGAAATTGATGAAAAAGAGAATTCTGGGAAAAAATAAATTGGAAGTCTCAGCCATTGGTCTTGGTTGCATGGGTATGAGTTTTGGTTATGGTCCACCGGCAGACAGAACAGAGATGATTTCGCTCATTAGAAAATCTGTTGAAATGGGAGTGACTTTTTTCGATACTGCTGAAGTGTATGGCCCCTTTACTAACGAAGAATTATTGGGTGAAGCATTACAGCCATTTAGAAACCAGGTGGTAATAGCAACCAAGTTTGGTTTTAAAATAGATGCTCAAACAGGAAAATATGGAGGCCAAAACAGCGAACCCAAACATATTCGTGCAGTTACAGAAGTATCCCTCAGACGTTTGCGTATAGATACTATTGATTTACTCTATCAGCATCGAGTAGATCCCAATGTGCCCATTGAAGAGGTAGCTGGCACGGTCAAAGAGTTGATCAAGGAGGGCAAAGTAAAACACTTTGGCCTATCGGAGGCAGGCGCTACTACTATCCGGAAAGCTAATGCCGTACAGGCAGTAACAGCGTTGCAAAGCGAATATTCGCTTTGGACGCGCCAGCAAGAACTTGAAATAATTCCAACAATTGAAGAGTTGGGGGTTGGGTTAGTTGCCTATAGTCCATTGGGTAAAGGGTTTTTGACAGGACAATTTAATGAGCAAGCCAAATTTGCTGAAGGTGACATTCGAAATGTTATGCCCCGTTTTACACCTGAGGCGTTAAAGGCTAACTAAGTGTTGATTCAACTGCTAAGCGATTTTGCCGCCAAGAGAAATGCCACAACAGCTCAAATAGCATTAGCTTGGGTACTTGCACAAAAGCCTTGGATCGTACCAATACCCGGCACTACTAAACTAAATCGACTGCAAGAAAACTTAGGGGCCGCATCGATTGAACTTACTGGTCAGGAGATAAGCGAGATCCAGATAGCTTCCGAGCACATCAAAATTGTCGGTAATCGATATAATGAGCAAATGGAAAAGTCAACGGGTCTATAGATCGATTATTTTTGCATCTCAATTTAAATAAAAGTTAACCAACAAATAATGATTAAGGCAACCACAATTTCAATTTTAGCTCTAGCAATAATTATTCTCGGCTGTAATACAAAAAGTTCAAATCAAAGTGACAACAATGAAATTGTTTCGGAGGCATCATCAGATACTCTGACAAAGCATTTGAAACCATTTAAACCAGAATTGCCCACGATTGGGCTTTTGATGTACAATGGAGTGCTTCAAAGTGAGGTGATCGCCACATCAGACGTCTTTGCAAAACTTTCAAAAGAAGGCGAGCAACTTTTCAATGTAATTTCAATTTCCGAAACTAAGAATCCAATTACGACCGAAGAAGGAATGAAATTTGTTCCGGATTATACTTTTGAAAATTGTCCAAAATTAACCGTACTATTTGTGCCAAGCGCATATGATATGTACGCCCAAGTACATAATAATAAAATTGTCGATTTCATAAAACAGAAAAATAAAGAAACTACCTACACAGTGAGTAATTGTGCAGGTGCGCAATTGATTGGACAGTCCGGAATTGCAGACGGGTATAAGATTGTAACCTGGATAGGTGGTGGCCGGCAACTTCAAATAGACTATCCAAACTTGAAAGTCCAAAATGATAGCCTAATAACTTTTGTTGAGGATGGTAAGTTTATCTCTTCTAATGGAAATCTCGCAAGCTATGTGTCTGCTTTGGAGTTATTGGAGAAAATGACAAGTATTGACCATCGAAAATTTGTAGAATCATATTTGTACCTAGATCGGTTGCAGAATTGGAAAGGAAACAAAAAAGGTAAAATTTAGAAAAAGCAAACTTTAGTATGTTCCATAGTAATAGGCTTTTTTGCTATGTATTATTATTCTATCAAGTTAAATCACTAATTACGATCTATCTGTCGTGTTCATGACAGAAATTTATTTGATGTATAATTTATAAAAACGATACATTTATAACACAAACATTAACTGACTATCGCTTCATCTACCGCCATATTTCTTTTTACTAATACGGCTGCTGTCGAGGCACAAGTAAAACCATTTTCTAAGTATAAAGATAAAAGTGAACGGATAGCCCAATCCTTGGTGAATCACGCCATCCGCACGTGCAATCGGACCGGCTTGGACTATTTTGTAATTGGCTCTAACCAACAACAGGGGTCAGATTTTGCGGAAAGGCTCAGCCATGCATTTCAATATGTTTTTGATAAAGGGTATGATCATGTCATTGCCATCGGCAGCGATTGTTCTTCTCTTCATGCTTCCCATTTACGAGAAGCCTCTCTGCAAGTAACATTATATGGATCTGCACTCGGTCCGTCAAAAGATGGAGGCGTCTATTTGATTGGCTTATCGAAACATCATTTTGAACAGATTAATTTTAAAGATATTGACTGGAAAACAGATCAAGTATATCGGCAGTTGAGAAGTCTGCTTTCACCATCCTTGGATCGTGCTCCGCTTCCTGTTTTATCAGACATCGACAGTGCCAAAGATTTGGCCGATGCCATCCATCGTTTTGCCAACCAATCTTTGTTTAAATTCATACGTGGCATTCTCTCCGCTATCAAGTATACTTTTTTTTACTACAAGCCGACACCTTTTGCCATTCCATTGTTTTCTTTTGGTTTAAAGGCACCTCCCCTCACAGATTCTGTCTGGCAGCGTTTGTGCTGATTTAAATTACCCGATTCAAAGTGATGCTGTTCGAAGTAATACCCTTTGGTATTGTCTTGAATTGAATCAATCCCATTCAACTTATAGATACCTTTATCATGAAATTATTTTACACGCTTTTATTAATTTTTTCAATTCAGTTTCTCTATGCACAGGTAGACTTAGAGGTAACGCTTTTAAGCCCCACAAATGGGCAACCTGTTCCCAATATTGCCGTTCAGATTGAAAATCCTTCCATAGGATTTACCCAATCAGCTACAACGAATTCAGCAGGTGCTGCGCTTTTCAAGGGATTATCGCTCAGCGGGCTTTACCGGGTTTATACCAATGAAAGCAATGAATACGCTGAAGCAGAAGTCACGGGAATTGAGTTGCGGTCTAACTATTTGCGCACCATCACATTGGTGCTTCCACAAAAAGTAGAGCAAACGCTGGACGAAGTTACCGTTACTTCTTCGCGAGCCACCGCCATCAACACCATCAATGCTGAGGTAGCATCTGACATGAGTATACATAAGATTCAGGAGCTGCCGGTCGAAGGCCGCGATATTACGCGTATGCTATTTCGGTTACCCAATGTAAGCCAAGCCACCGGGTTTTATCCGGAAGCACCCAATGTGAGCATCAACGGAGCCAATGGACTTTATAATAATTATTTGATTGATGGAATGGATAACAACGAACGATTTTTGGGCGGCCAAAAGTTTGCCATTCCTGTAGGCTTTGCTCAAAATGTGAATGTGCTTACCAACAATTATTCGGTAGAGTTTGGAAACACCGGTAATGGCATCATTAACATTACAACTAAATCAGGCAACAACCATTTTGGTGGTGAAGCTTTTTTTATCACTCGGCCCGGCCCTTCTATTGACGGGCAGACTGATTTTGTGCAACGAGATCTATCCGGCAATCAAGTTAAAAATGGCTTTCAGCGCTATCAGGCAGGATTTGGCTTAGGCGGTGCAATTGTAAAAGATAAAACTTTTTACTTTTTGAATTTCGAACATACCAAAGACCTGAAAGATAATCTGCTCACTTCACCTGTACTGGGTATCAATCAAACTGTGCGCGGTGAAAATACTTTTAGTTATCTCTCTGCCAAACTCGACCACACGTGGTCAGCAAAATTCAACTCCTCACTTCGTGCCAACCTCGGGTTTGTAAATATTGGAAGACAAGCGGGCGGTTTGACCGGAGGCAATGGCTTTCCTTCTGCCGCTAACAGCCAAGACCGCAATTCAGTTTTGATCGCTAATAAAAATACTTTTATCGCAAATAATTTTAAGTGGGAAAGCAACTTACAATTCTCCAGCTTTCGCTGGAACTACGGAAAGCCCGAGAATCCTGGCAGCCCCAATGTAACTGTACTAGACGCTACCGGTCAAGCCATTGCCTATCTGGGTCATCCGGGCTATGTTTTTGATTCGCACGAAAACACACTGCAAGTGCAAGAAAAGCTAACCTTCTACAAAGGCAAGCAAACTTGGAAATTAGGCGCTGAGTTAATCAGCGCTAACCATGAACTTTTTGGCGGGGGTAATCCCAACGGAAGTTATACGGTGCAGCTAACCCCCAGTGAACTGGATGCTGTAAAAGCCAAGAATCTGGGTGCCAACCTAAATATTAATGACTTTCCGGGCACTGCCAAGGTAATCAACTACGGCATAGAGTTACGACCCAATAGTTTTGGTACCACACAAAACATTTTCAGTTTTTATGTGGAAGATCAAATCGCAGCTACACCCAAATTAAATGTTACGTTAGGCATTCGATACGATTATGATAATTTATCAAAAGGCGGCAGCAACAATGGCGATTATAACAACATTGCTCCCCGCGCAAGTTTCAACTACAAATGGAATGACCGAAGTAGCCTACGTGGTGGGTATGGCATTTTCTATGATAAAATCTTATATGCAATTTACAGCGATGCCTTACAACAGAACAGCACCAACGCTGATTTTAAAAAACAACTTCAATATTTTGTGAGTCAGGGAGCATTGCCGGGCAACACCAACATTGATGCTATTACGTTTGACGGAAACTTGGGAGTTGGCGCAACTAACAATGCCGGTTTGCCTTTTAGTTATCTGAACGGACCACCGGCAGCTGCTTATGCCGGGCAACGAAATACTTTTAGCAATGAGCGAAGAATATTAAATCCCAACGGCTATCAGAATCCGTATACACAGCAGATTACCATTGGTTATCAATACCAAATAGCGAACGACCAATTGTTTTATGTTGATTTAGTCTATAACAAATCCAACAATCTTTTCCGCACACGCAATCTCAATGCACCGAGCGCTTGGAACGCAGTAGCTGCCGGCAATACAGCGCGAGCCACTGCTACTGCCGATAGTACACGACTGCTTCCTATTTACGGAAATTCAGCCATTATTAATGGGCAAACCATTACGGGCATCGCCAAGAACGTGGTAGTGACTGAAACCGAAGGTGAATCAGAATACTATGCCGCCAGCTTTAATTTTCAGAAAGACAAAGGCAACGGAAAAATATCGTATCGTCTAATCTACACGCTGTCTTACCTGCGCAACAATACGGAAGATATTAATTTCCGAGCTATGGATGCCAACAACTTTTCAGACGAGTGGGGCCCCTCTATTAATGACAGGCGTCATATTATAAATGGAATCTTTAATTATTATCCTATTAAGAACTTTACCGCCACCATCGCGGCTTTAGTGCAAAGCGGTCAGCCCATTAATCGTGTGCCCAATGCATTGAACTATACGATCGTAAATAGCAAAGGTGTAGCGGTGGGGGGCACTACGAATGATCTAAATGGCGATGGTGGCGCCTTTGGCGATTCGTATGTAGGCAACAGCGATCGCTATCCGGGCGTAAGTCGCAACAGCGATCGTTTGCCATGGGCTTATACTTTTGATTTGAGCTTGCAATATATAGTGCCTATTTCCGGAAACAACCGATTAGAAATACGAGCCGATGTATTTAACCTACTCAATACGGTAAACCTGAGTGGATACAGTAACAATGCCACTCAAAGCAATCAAATCCAACTGGGTCCGGTAGGCGCACCTATTATTACTAAAAACGCAGCGCCACCCAGACAATTTCAATTTGGTATTCGGTTTTTATTTTAGAAATAACTTCGTCCATTCGGATTGTATGATAAAAGACTATAATCATTGTGAAAGCCTTTATTGGGTATTTACTCAGTTGTGTAACGACACGTGCGATCATTGCTATAATTTATCCGGCCCACAAGGAGCTCGTATATCTGAAGAAGAATGTTTGGCTATTATAGATCACCTGCCGGAGCGAATTGATCGGCTGATTTTATCCGGTGGAGAGCCACTGGCCGACAAAAAGAAATTGTACTTGATTTTAGATACGCTGAAAATAAAGTATGGAAGTGCCACCCAGATTATGCTTCAGACAAATGGTGATTTGCTGACGAAAGAAATATTAGATACGCTAATTGAAAAAGGCGTAACTCGGTTTGACATTGCCAGCATTGACCGTTATCATAAACTAGCGGGAGCTAAATTGATGGAAATTGCCCAACTGTTTGAGTCGCGTGGTGTAAATGGAGACGACAAAGATCCATTAATCGAAAAAGAGAATTACCTTATACAACATAAACTTAGTTGGGGGTATTGGGGTGCAACCGAGGATATGTGGCTAGGAGGAAATTGGGCAAGGGGGCGCGCCTTACAGAAAAATGTATGGAAGAAAGACCCAAACCATAACTTCTGCGCCATTTTATCAGGAGCAAAAGGATTTCTAGGCGGTACAGAATTACCGCAAGAAATCAGCATACAATTGTGGCGAATCAATCCCTGTTGCCCCGGCACCAAACTGCCGATGGGTGATGCCCGGAAAGAAAAAGTAGTCGATGTATTGAATCGAGTGGCACAATCAAAAATATTTCAGGAACTCAACGCTGGCGCGCCTTGGAAAATGGGAGAATCAATTGGTGTCACAGAAGTACACGCGAAAAACCGAACAAACGAACTACAAAACATTTGTCTGTGGTGCGATGAATTCTTTGATAAACATTATGACATCGAAAAACTTCAACCTAAAATAAAATAAAATGAATTGGACAGAAATAGTAGGTCACTTGGGCGCAACCCTAAGTAGTATAACATTTATCCCGCAGGTTTATAAAGCATGGAAAACCAAAAGCGTGGGTGATTTGAGTTTAGCCATGATGTTGATTGTATTTACGAGCACTGTTATTTGGCTGGTATATGGCATTTCGCTCATGCTTTGGCCGGTCATATTAGCGAATGGGTTTATTTGCTTATTAAGTGGTTTGCTGATTTATTTTAAGTCGACATTTAAGAAATAGTAAGGTCTATCAAACTTTACCATAAAATTAATTTAGATAAATAACTCAGTTGATTAAATCAAATGGGTAATCACAAATCTCATTGATTACTACATGAGATCAATAGGCACTATAATCTTAAAGACGCAACTAAAAACTTGACGGAATAGATAAGCTCGTTTTGATTCAGAACGATATCCCAAAAATGCTTCAAATATAATCTAATACAAGCGTTAGTGATTCACGGATAAAAGTTAAGAGATTACAGTCTTTGCTCGCTTCTAATTAAAGTTTCCGATCTTGCCATACTGGTAAAGGGCTGGTTTTAGTAGGATTATTTAAACGTATCCACTCTAGTTGACCCACTTTTTGAGTACTGAGAGGATAGAGCATTTCACTGTATAAGCTGGTGATCTGCCTGGAATAATTTGTTACAACTTGTTGGCTTGGTCTGAGACCAATCGTGTCCGATGGAATTAATATGACAATGCCTCTGTGATCGCCAACAAAAAACAGACAAATCCGAACTCAGCAGAAAATAAGCTGAACTGTTTTGTTATCCACCGGCAACCCAATTCTCACAACGGATAAAAAAAGAAGCCTAGTTGCCAAACCTATTTGAACAACCTTATTCACGCATTTCAGACTCCGTATTAAAACACAAGGCCTTTTTTAGGTTAGCGTATGCGTCATTGCCTATACTCAATTAGAATGAGCCGTGGAAAGAAATAGCATGCGGCTGGCAAATGCAAAGAGACGATCCAAGTTCGAAAGTCACTTTACATTACTCTATCCAAAAATGAGACAATTTTACTAACTTGTTGTGGTCATACCATAATTGGTGCACCACACCTTGAAAAAGGAGACCTTAAGTAATATCATTTACGGCGGCTTCTCGGTACCTCCTTGGCCTTCCTTTGTAAAACCACAACCAGGAGAATTATTCTCAAGCTGGCTTCTAAGGCTTTCACGTAATCATCTGTTAAGATACTATTCCTTTTGCTCATCCTATTTCGAAGGCATAGAGTTCTGGGATAGAGATCTCGATAAATTCTTGCCTGAAGGCATTAAGAATATTGTAATTAAAAAAACAATATTAAAATCCGATGATATTAACCAAATGTTACTTTCTTCCTTTTACCCCAACTTATTCATAGGTGAACTGAGCAGTCGGAATCCGTGGTTTACACCTTTTAGTGTGTACAGCCATAAATATGGTGCCAGACATCAAACTACTATATCCGTATGCCCTTCATGTCTAAACAAGGATGACGAGCAACCTTACTTTAGAAAAAATTGGCGTCTTTCGATTCAAACAATTTGTGAAAATTGCCACTGTAAAATGATTGACAAGTGCCCCAATTGTGGCATCGCTATAAACCATCTTACATCAGAAAAAGGGCGCAAAAGCCAAATGTCTATTTTTCCGATTACATATTGCTGGAAATGTCTGTATGATCTAAAAAATTATCAACCAATAAGACCTACAGAAGAATTGCTCAACATGCAAGGATTTTTAAACACAACATTAGAGTTAGGCTACGATATCTCACATAGTCTTCACTATTCACACTTATATTTTTCCGTATTAAAGAAAACTTTAAGTCTACTTAACAAAGCAAAAAATCAACAATTACAAAAACTACAGGAACTAATCTGCGACGCTACTAATCTTGATTTTATTACGCCGTCAAATGGTAGGGAAAATCCTTTCGAGATGATGAGTATTGAGAAAAGAAGGAATCTGCTTTTCAAGGCCTACTGGATTTTGGGCGATTGGCCCAATCGCTTCAGAGAACTTACAATTAAGGCTGGCTTAAAGAGTAAGCTCTTTACGGATGATTTTCAAGAAATTCCTTACTGGTTTAAGTCCGAAATTAGCAACAACAGAATTGTGTATGCCGAATGGCGTAAGCAGTACCCGGATTTTGCATACGGGAGTTTTAAAGAGTTTGCTTTCTGGCGCATTTCGAAAATACACCAAGCTAAAGATCCTAACTTAAAGCGCGGACAGCGCTAATCATCTTCATATCCCTCAAGTTCTATTTTAGAAACTATTCGATTACACAGATTCTTTGTCGTGTCACCCATATGATATAGCCTCATTACTTTGAATCCGCTTTTCTCGTCCAATTTCCCCATCGTTCTATAGTTGTCTTTAATTGCCGTAACAATGAAGGCAACATCATCAGCTCTAAAAGAAACTATTCCGGTCTCATTATCGAGTGCCTTTTTAAGTACAATTTTAGTCGAAGTATCGCGATCCATCTCACAGAGTATATACTGCTTTTCAGCTAAACGTATATAAATCAAATAAACTAACACATCAATTTTTTCCGACAATGGAATAATCATAGGAGTTGCCTCTGGTTGATACCATTTAGAATCTTCTGACAAATTATCATCAACCTTCACCACGAAGTTCACTTGGGCACTTTTATCTTTAAATTCTTTTGCTAGTTTTTTAATAAATATAGGCAAAGGAACTTCCTTTCGCTTTACCTTATCTTCTTCATTAACAATTTCTAAGTTAGTACTATCACCCCCTGATTTAGTATTCTCATTAGTAGAAATATTTTCAATTGGAATAGGTTTACCCTCACGCTTATCCTTTGGTGGAACAATTCTTGTCCGGTTTAATCTCCATTTTTCTTTCGGAATATTTGGAAACTGAGAACCTTTGACGGCAATTTCAATATTTATCGTACGATTGTTATTTTTCTGATTGTGATCGAATGTTCTACCAGGTTTAACTATAGGATATCTTTTTAAAATAAACTCTTCAAAATTGTCTTCCTCGTCATTCTCATCTTTGTCATCATCGTCATCACTATCATCCGTTTTATCTGAAGGCACCGGCTTCGTTCCTTTCTTTTCCAACGTTTCATCGACTACTCCGCGTGGAGTCTCTCTATCATAAGCTAGCCTACTGAACGGCCACGGCCCATAGCATTCCATTAGCTCTGTAACGATCAGCACTGTAACGGAATCTAACTTAATAGTGTAACCCTTTACTTTTAATGATGTGTGATCTTTGAATGGGAAAGCACTATCCAAATGCAATATTCCCTTATTACCATTTTCCAGTTTTGCATTGATGACAGATTGATAAATGGTGTTGGCCGAACGTAATGCGTCAGAGCTAAAGGCAAGTCTAGCAATGAACTTAACATCGGTTAGGTGCATCCTATCACCAATTAATATTTCATGATATTCTCCTTTTTCATCAGATTTTTTGACAGCTGATTGAGGAACATAAAGTGTGTTGTTAAGTTCGCTTGAAGTTTTTCCGTCCATCAGTGCACGAAAAAGTCTAGTGGAAGGGAACCAGTAAAATCTACCTAGTTCAGTTTTAGGAAAAATAATATAATCGTAAGGAGATGACTGTCGGAATAGACTCGGATAAACCAATATTTTACTATTAAAAGCAAAACGTTTGCTATCCACTCTCGGAAAACCGGAATCAAGTTTACTCCAGGACATAAATCTGATTAACTCTTCCCCATGCTTCCACTTGCCAATGCTTGTATTCTCATGACCAGATTCCGTATTCAAATCAATCTTAAAGTCAGAAAGAAAACTATGATGACTTTTAAAAAATACTATTCCTCCTTTGAGTAATGTTCCTACCGGAAAAATCCGCAATACTCGTAGCGGTAGAGTTACCCATCGTGGATTTCGTAAGTCTAAACTTTCAACTCTAAATTTGCTTAGATCACTTGATTTGAGTCGATGTACTGATGCCCTAAAATAAGGTGTGCCGTCAACATCAATACCGATTTTGTCTATCCAAGTGATCATCCAAAAATCACGAAAATCAAGGTGGCTAATAGATTTATCAACCATCCCCTTCAACTCCTCTAGGCTAATCTTAGGCGGCCACATTCCTTCTCATTATTTGATAATAATTCTCATTATTTGATGGCATTCACAGTGCGATCGGCAAATCGTAGGCGGAACCTTCTTTACGAATATCGGCTGGCGCTAAGTTGACCACTACTTTGTTGCGCGGAAAAACGTAGTGCAAACTTTTCATGGCCGACTCTACCCGGTGCTGGCTCTCTTTGATGGCATTGTCGGGCAAACCGGTTAGGAAAAATTTCTGTCCCTGACTGACATCTACTTCTACGGCAATGGTTTTGGCATCTACACCATGCACCGCGCTGCCAAATGTTTTTGCTACCATGAATTATAAAATCGTCACCAAAGTTTACACAAATGCTGAGTTACAGCAAGAATGAATGAACGGGGAAAATAAAATGAAATCAGGCCAGTTGCTTTTCGATCAGCAACATCAGGATATGAATAATTTTAATATGTACTTCCTGAATGCGATCGGCATAGCCGAAGTGGGGAATACGTAATTCAATATCAGCCAATGGTGCCAGCTTGCCACCATCTTTTCCGGAAAGGATAATCACTTTCATTCCTTTTTCGCGCGCGGTTTCTGCCGCCCGAATGATGTTGGCCGAGTTGCCGCTGGTACTGATGCCAAGCAACACATCGCCTTTATTACCCAATGCCTCTAAGTAGCGGGAGAAAACAAATTCGTAGCCGTAATCATTGCTCACGCAGGAAATGTGACTGGGATCGGAAATACAAATGGCCGGAATGGCTTTGCGGGGCTCGCGGTATTTGCCTGTCAGCTCTTCGGCAAAGTGCATGGCATCGCAATGCGAGCCTCCATTGCCACAGGAAATTACTTTTCCTCCTTGACGGATGGATTCTGCAATGGCATTGGATGCCTTTTCAATCTGTTGCAGATTAGCAGGATCGCTGATAAATTTTTGAAGTACTTCGGCTGCTTGTTGCAGTTCCGCTGAAATGATGGATTGAAAGTTCATAAACCTATTGCTTAGGCTTTTTTGGAAGCCTCGGTTAAATCATAGACTTTGGCTTTGAGGGTGTTGTTTTCCAAACGCATCGCTTCGCGTTCACGCTCGGCATCTTTGGCATCGCGCCAGCTCCAAAATGCCTCCACACCAAACAATACTATTCCGAATAGCGCACCCCATTTAAAAAGACCGATCTTATCGAGAAGGCTGAATAAAATAGAGCTGTTAAAATCTATATAAATCGTAAAAATAACCGCAGCGAGATGATAGAGACCGAAGACGAGTAGGAAGATGAGTCTGCGTTTATTCATTTTTTAACTATTTAATGGACGGCATTATTCTTACAAACTTACCCATTTTAAATTCACCCAAAAATGAAATTTTTAACAAAACCTTACGCGACCAGCCGTGATCTACCAATTGGATAAAAAAGGCGGTGTTACACGGTTTTTTGAATATCAATCAATTTGCGGTAGACGCCATTGAGCGCACTCAACGTCTCATGGCTTCCACGCTCTACAATGCGTCCTTCCTGAATTACCACAATTTCATCAGCATGCTGAATGGTGCTGAGGCGGTGGGCAATCACAATGGAGGTGCGGTTTTTCATCAGGTTGAATAAGGCCTCCTGCACCAACTTTTCCGATTCCGAATCAAGAGCCGATGTGGCTTCGTCCAGAATGAGGATGGGCGGGTTTTTCAATACGGCACGGGCAATACTGAGACGCTGCCGCTGTCCGCCTGAAAGCTTTGAGCCGCGTTCGCCAATATAAGTTTGATAGCCATCCTCTGTTTGTGAAATAAAGTCGTGTGCATTGGCAATTTTAGCTGCGCGAATCACATCTTCTTGGCTGACATGCGGCATGCCAAACGCGATGTTATTATAGATGGTGTCGTTGAATAAAATAGATTCTTGTGTAACCACACCCATATGCTTGCGCAGTGACTCCAATTCATAATCTACCAGGGAAACGCCATCCAATAATACTTCTCCGTTCACCGGATCGTAAAAGCGGGGTATTAAATCGGCCAGGGTTGATTTACCTCCTCCGGATGGACCTACCAGCGCCAATGTTTTTCCTTTTTCGATGGTGAGGTTGATATTTTCTAGGACGTTGTGTGCTTCGTAGGCAAAAGAAACATTTTTGAACTCGATGGATTTTTCAAAAGATTTTAATTCGATAGCATCGGGTTTGCTTTTGATCAACGGCTCCTGATCGATGATCGAGAAAATGCGGGTGGCCGATGCAGTACCGCGCTGCAGCGAAGTGATGCCATTGGAAAAGTTTTTAGCCGGCTGGATGATCATGGCATACACCGCTAAAAACAACATAAAAGATGAAGCATCGATCGATGGGTTTTCTCCTAAAACCATCGTTCCGCCAATGATGATGATTCCACCCATAATAAAAGTGCCTAAGATTTCTGAAACGGGCGAGGCCAGTTCATTTTTATAGGCCACTCCCTTTGATAATGTTCGATAAAGCGAGCTCTCTTTTTCTAATCGTGATATAATAAAGTTTCGCGCATTGAATGCATTGACCACCCGCATGCCACCAAATGTCTCATCCAGAATATTCACTATTCGCCCCAGTGATTCCTGGCTACCGGTAGCTTGTTTTTTTAATCGCTTAATGATTTCTGCCAATACGCCTCCGGTTAGCGGCAATACAACCATCGTGAACAACGTGAGCTTTATCGAAATAGTAAACAGAACAATAAAATACGAGATGATCATCAGCGGCTCTCGTAGCACAGATTTCAGGCTGTTCATTACTGCGTTTTCAATCTCGGCCACATCATTCGTAAAACGCGAAATCAAATCGCCCTTTCTGGAATTATTAAAGTAGCCAATATGCATCTGGGAAATCTTTGTAAAAAAATCCATTCGTAAATTTTTCACCAGATCAGCCCGTATTTTAGTGGCAATGACGCGCTCTAAGTAGCGAAAAGTGTTTCCAAGCAACATGGTAACACAAATCAATATGCAGATGAAGTACAACGAAGCAAAAGCACCCTGTTCAACCACAATTTTCGAAAAATAGTGTTTGAATGAATCTGTAATGTAAGAGGGAGAAAATTGAAAGTCTGGCTTGGGAGTTATCTCCACTATTTTTTCTGTTTTATCAAAAAGCACGTCCAGCATGGGCTTTGCCAACGTGATATTCATGGTCGTAAAAAATATCCCGATAATCGAATAGACAAAGAAAAACGTCATCCTCCTTGGCAGGCGATTGGCATAATTAAGAACCCGAAAGAATACCTTCATTGCAATGTTTTAAAATTCGTATGTACGTGCCGGTATATTCCACCGCAAGCCTAGAGACGTAAGCGAGGTGTTTGTATTGTAAAAAGCCAAATCGCATTCGCTTTTGCGCATGGTTTGGCGCAACTCCAAAAACACGTTGTGCTTCAGCATATAAGTAGCCGATGCATCCAGAAAAGTAATATCGTTTCTATGACCCTGGCCGATAAAGTTGCCGTATTCGCTTTGCCGTGTTGTGTAGTCTTTCAACACATTACCGCCATAGTTTTCGTTCGTGCCATCACGTCCCACTGTAGCCATGATCATCTTGGCTGTCAGGTTGAGTTTGGGGAGTGGCTGGTAGCGCACAATGGCCACCAGTTCGTTAAAATTGGCTCCCAGCGGGTGTGCCAGCGGCTGACTGTAATTACTGTAGCTGCTGCCAGTGTTGTGCGAATAAGTAAAAGGTCGCACGGTGTTGTATTCTAACTGCAAATCCAGATTGGAAATCCCCGCCACGTCAATGTATTTTCCTCCCAATTGAAAGGCATATTTATTGCCCCACCAGCCTTTACCCGCCCGTATCTCCGCAATCACAAACTCATCCAATAACGCCTGTCCATAAAACGAAATGCCTTTGAATGCATTCCATTTAAAATCTAAACCCAACAAGGCATTATCGCTGCTGCCAAATTGTTGCTCGATGGCGCGATAAAAAATTATTGGATTCAGATAGCTCAAATCAAAGGTTCCGCGATTGACCGGATCGTCTGGAGTAAATACAATCGATTCAAAAATTCCCAGATTGAATTTTTTACCAATGTTGATGCTGGCATGGTGCAAAGCCAAGTACCGATCGAGGTAGCGCTTTCCTCCTCCAACTCCTGTCATAGCCACCGGATCGTTGGCCGTAAGTCGGTTTAATTGAAACAGATAGTTGATCTTCCACACTTTGGCATTCACCTTCAAAAACAAGTTGGGAGGCGAGTGATCGGAATAAACCAGCGAACGGTAGCCGTTACCTATAAAGGTGCGATCGTGACCGAATTGAAAATAAACATGTTTGGTAATGTTAAAATCAATGTAGGCACGGGCCTGAAAAAAATCAAAGCCAGTCGTTTTATAGGGCTTCACAAAGCCCTCATGCGGTACGCCAAAATAATTTTCTTTTACATACGAGGGTAAAATCAATTGATTTTCGGTGATGTAGGTATAAAACCCAATCTTCTGATCAATCATACCACGAATTTCGACACCACGTGTATTGATGGTGGCGGTTTCATCTAACCGCGAATCTTTGCCCGCACCTAAATGCAGCACCGGACTGACATGCAAATCAAACCCAGGTTCATCTACGTAACCCATGTCTGCTTTCTTACCATACAATCTTTTCAAAAAAGGCTTTTTACTGTTACTAGATGCCGCCTTGCTCCATTCCCAACTGTCGTTTTGAAAGTAGGCGTAATTGAATCGGTCGGCAGGGCTGCTAAAAACAGAATCACGCGCTTTCAGCGAATCGAGATAAGCAATGGCCTGGTCGCGTTTGATGGTTCTCACGGTTGTAAACCACTCAGGGGCAATCCGTCCGGTTTTGATTTCATACCTCGAAAGCCAATGATAAACATCGTCATTTAAGGGGATGTTCGTGCTTTGGGCCAAGGCCTCAAAGGTGAAAAGGATGGCAAAAATGACTAAAAGAGGCTTTTTCATCATAACAAAGGTGGGCTAACCGAGGAAATTACGGGCAAATTACCTGTTTTAAACAAATTCTAAATCGTCTCTTTGCAAATCAGTTGGGGTTATCTATTTTTGCAATCCCTAAAAAAGCATGGCGCATTCCATGCGGGACACAAAAACTAGAGAATACCATGAAAAAAAGCATTCACCCAGAGTATAAAGAAGTGATTTTTTGGGATACTTCCAGCGATGTTAAATTTTTATCGCGCTCTACCTCCATTCCAAAAGAAACCATTAAATGGACGGACGGAAAAGATTACCCAGTTATCAAGGTCGAGGTGAGCTCTGCATCACATCCTTTCTTTACCGGTAAGAAGATGTTTGTGGATACTGCAGGTCGCGTGGAGAAATTCCAGAAGAAATACGGCAAGAAATAATTTGTTTGACCATAGCAATTATAAAGAGCCCCTTTTTTGGGGCTTTTTATTTTTATTAAAAGTTTAGTTTGGCCATCCCTACAGCCTAATTTAGCGCTATGAACCTCATCCTTTTCGATAACCCCACTATTCGTCAAAACCTGTTGCCGTTTACGTTCACTAGACCGGTGGCGCAAATCCGCTGTGGTATTTTCACCATTGCCGAAAAGTGGGAAAAACACCTTCAAGTCCAAGCCAGTAATTCTACGGAAGCCTATCTGGCCAAAAAATTCCCAGTTGCTTTTACAGGAGATAATCTTTGGATCAATGGTGCGGTTTGTCCGGATGCTGAATTAGTAGCCGCCATTCATCAACTCAATCCGGGTGATGCCATTGTAAAGGACGCGATGATTCTGGCCGTGCGCACACCAGATGATGAAGTGCCTGAAGTAATCACCGGCAAAGTGATGAATTATTCCGCACCTGTTACCGTCATCGATCAGGTGTGGAAAATCTTTCAATTCAATGGGGCACAAATTCGAAGCGACTTTCAACTTATTACCAAAACCGGTAGCTCAATCGGCATTCAAGATCCTTACACGCGCGCTTACGCGGAAGAAAATATTTTCATCGAACCCGGAGCCAAAGTATTTGCTTCGGTTCTGAATGCTTCCACCGGCCCGATTTACATTGGTAAAAATGCGGAAGTGCAAGAAGGAACGGTGATCCGTGGTCCGTTCGCGCTGGGTGAAAACTCCATCATCAACATGGGTGCCAAAATGCGGGGCGATGTTTCCATAGGTCCGGGCTGCAAAGTGGGAGGCGAAGTGAGTACATCTGTATTCTTCGGTTACAGCAACAAGGCACATGATGGTTTTCTGGGATGCTCGGTGGTGGGAGAATGGTGCAACTTCGGTGCCGACAGCAACACCTCGAATCTGAAAAACAACTACGAAGACGTTAAGCTTTGGAACTACACTAAAGGAGGATTTGTGAGCACCGGCCTCATGTTTTGCGGATTGATGATGGCCGACCACACCAAGTGCGGTATCAACACGATGTTCAACACAGGCACGGTGACAGGCGTGAGCGCCAATATTTTTGGTGACGGATTTCCGCGCAACTACATCCCTTCCTTTGCGTGGGGCGGAGCTTCCGGCTTCAGCACCTATCAGTTTGAAAAAGCAATGGCTACCGCATCGAAAGCAATGGAGCGCAGAGGCCTTGCATTAACGGAAGTAGACAAAGAGATTTATAAAATCATTTTTGAGATGAGTGCCCGCGAAAGAGTGTGGGAAAAAGCTAAGTAACAACCACACCTCGCGATTACGAATAAAGCCTGTTATGAATTTTACCAACTTACCCGGACTGATTGAAATAAAATCGAAGTTGATTGAAGCTGTGAAAGGCAATCACATTGCGCACGCTCAACTTTTTGCAGGCAAACCCGGTTCGTTGAATCTGCCGCTGGCATTGGCATATGCCAATTACTTGCACTGCCAAAACAAAGGTGAAAGTGATGCATGTGGCACCTGCCCTGCTTGCAGCAAGAGTGCCAAATACATTCACCCTGAGACTAGTTTTGTTTTTCCGTTGGGCAATGCGAAAGGCGACAAAGATGAAGAGCGCTTCAAAGCGGATATTTTAAAAACATGGAGAAGCTTTCTG
>PJQF01000090.1_pt1 | contig 59380 bp, 60 predicted proteins | sample 1503741 | NCBI WGS metagenome assembly PJQF01 (sample SAMN07775949, study PRJNA414020) | Biofilm metagenome, whole genome shotgun sequencing project. | isolation source: biomolecule (vanillin) treated reverse osmosis membrane biofilm | place: India: Nagpur | collected 2017-03-21
TTCCGATCTCCATGGAAGATGTGAGCGACCCGCCTTTTCGTGCCGTTTGCAAAGAAGGCGGTGCTGATTTGATGTACACGGAATTTATTTCTTCGGAAGGCTTGATTCGCGATGCCGCCAAGAGCCGCCAAAAACTCGACATCTTCGAATACGAACGCCCCATCGGCATTCAGTTGTTTGGTGGCGACATTGGCAACATGGTGCAATCGGCACAAATTGCTACCGAAGTAAATCCCGATTTAATCGACATCAACTACGGTTGCCCCGTGAAGGCGGTGGCCTGCCGAGGAGCGGGTGCTGCGCTTTTGCAAGATATCCCCAAGATGGTGCAAATGACAGCCGAAATAGTGAAAGCAACTCATTTGCCGGTAACGGTGAAAACACGCCTTGGCTGGGATGAAAATACCAAGAACGTGGTAGAGGTGGCCGAGCGCTTGCAAGACATCGGCATACAGGCACTCACCATTCACGGTCGCACGCGCGTGCAGATGTACAAAGGCTCAGCCGACTGGACACTCATCGGCAAGATCAAAGAAAATCCACGGATGAAAATTCCGGTGTTTGGCAATGGCGATATCGACTCGCCCGAAAAAGCATTGGAATACAGAAACCGCTACGGAGTAGATGGCATCATGATCGGCCGTGCAGCCATTGGTGCGCCATGGGTGTTCAACGAAATCAAACACTTTTTTAAAACAGGAACACACCTGCCGCCACCTTCCATTGCCGATCGCATACAGGTTACGCGCAAGCATCTCGATTTCTCCATTCGCTGGAAAGGCGACAAGCTCGGCATTTTTGAAATGCGCAGGCACTACACCAACTACTTCAAAGGCGTTCCTGATTTTAAACCCTTCCGCATGCGATTGGTAGAGGCATTGACCGTGGATGAAATTCATCACATATTAAATGAAGTAAGCAATCACTATATTCAGGAATTGGTTTCGTAGATTAATTGTGTGCTCTTTTGTATAATTTTACGTTCTGCCTACTATGTCACAACTTGTCTTAAACATCAAGAAAAAAAGTAAGCTCCCCTTTTTGAAGGAGTTGTTAAAGCACATGGAGTTTGTAGAAGTGGTCGAGTCAAAGCCAAAAAAAATGACCCCAGCAGAGAAAAGAATTTTGAAAGATGTAGATGAAGCTGTTGACTTCGTCAACAATTACAAAAAAAATACTTCAAAGCAGAAATCGTTCGATCAATTGTTGCGTGAGCTATAAGCTAATTCCAACGCCATAAAGCAGAAATAAGCACCTTGTCAGACTTAGAAATTCAAGAGCGTTTACAAAGACTTCAATAAACTACGGGTTCAATCCATGTCCGACAACAACAAAGGCACCGCCATCTTCTTACTCATTGCACTCTCGCTGATTTGGGGCACTTCGTTCATCCTCATCAAGCAAGGCTTAAAAGTATTTTCTCCTGAGGAAGTAGGATCTTTGCGCGTGGCAGCCGCCACCATTTTCTTGTTGCCATTTGCTTTCCTGCGCTGGAAAGAACTCAAACAAGGCGATCACATCAAACTCTTTGCCTCCGGCATGATGGCCATCTTCATCCCCGCATTTTTATTTGCACTCGCACAAACACGTTTACAAAGTTCTGTCACCGGCATCCTCAACACACTCTCACCCTTGTGGGCTATGTTGCTGGGCGCACTCCTTTTCAAACAACGTTTTCGCGGCTATGCAGTGGTTGGTTTGCTCATCAGCTTTGGCGGAGCCGTCATCTTGGCTCTTGCGCGTGCCGAAGGAGCCATAGGTGGATTCAACGCTTATTCGCTGCTCGTTGTATTAGCATGCGCATTCTACGGAGCCAACGTAAATTTTATCAAGTTCAATGTACAAGGTCTCAGCTCACTTACGATCACCAGCGTTTCGTTGCTGCTCATCTGGCCGTTTGCGTTGGTTTATTTATTTGGCTTCACCGATTTCGTACAAAAGCTCAGCACACAACCCGGTGCATGGCAAGCCGCAGGCTTCATTGTCATATTAGCCCTCATGAGCACAGCCGTTGCCAATCTCATCTTCAACAAACTACTGCAAATCTCCACACCCTTGTTTGCCAGCTCCGTCACCTACATCATGCCCATCGTCTCTGTGATGTGGGGAGTGCTCGATGGAGAGAAACTTTACGCAGGCCACTTCATCGGCATGGTCGCCATTTTAGGTGGAGTATATCTCGCCAACCGAAAGTAATTTTTTTTGGGGGCATGGCCGCGCGAGGCGCAGTCGGCCAACGGGCTATCGGCAGTCGCCACCTCACGCACATTCCACTTCGGGCTCCAATGCATGCCTCTATCCCTTGCCCGCTGGCGCACGCGTACAGCCCACTCGACACAATCTCCTTTCTAACAATTACAGAATAAAGTTTCATTCGGCCAATTCTTCTTACATTCGTTTTCCAAACAAGATAACTATGAAACGACTCATTCTCATCACCACCGGTTTGCTATTCATCTTCCAAAGTTGCAAAGCACCTGAGGAAGTAGCCGTCAAGCAATACACTGTCAACCAATTCATGGACATCGTGCAAATCAATGGCGGAGCCTTCTCGCCCGATGAAACCAAAATTGTGTACAACAGCAAAGCCACTGGCATTTTCAATGCCTACGAAATCGACATCAAAACCGGTGTTGAAAAGCAACTTACCACATCCACCAACAATGCGGTGTTCAGCCAATCTTATTTCCCAACCGACAATCGCGTGCTTTACACCAGCGATAAAGGCGGCAACGAAATCAACCACTTGTTTGTGTTATCACCCGATGGTTCGGTAGAAGATCTGATTCAAGATTCAACTGCCAAGGCGCAGTTTGCCGGATGGAGCTACAATAAAAAACTCATGTACTATTCATCCAACAGCCGCGATAAAAGATACTTTGACTTATACAACGTGCAGGTATCAGGCGGAGAAACAAAAGTATACCCATCCACACTCGTCTATAAAAATGAAAAGGGTCTCAACCCCGATGTGATGTCGAATGACGATCGCTACATCGCGCTCAGCGAAACCATCACCACCAATAACTCCAACATGTATCTGCTCGATACACAATCCGGCAAGCTCAATTTACTCACCCAACACGATGGCAATGCGCAATACAATGCTCAATACTTTAGCCTGGATGGTAAAACGCTTTTCTACTTAACAGACGAAGGCAGCGAATTCATGTATCTCGCCAGTTATAACATCGAAACAGGCGAGAAGAAAAAAGTAGAGGAAGCCCCTTGGGATATCATGTACGCATATCTTTCTCGCAATGGAAAATACCGCGTGGTGGCAATCAACAACGATGCCCGCACCGAAATCAAAATTTACAATGAGCAAGATGGAGGCAAATTAGTTTCCGTAGAAGGTTTGCCTGAAGGCGACATCACCGGTGTGAATATTTCTGATAGCGAAAAACTGATGTCCTTTTATGTGAGCAGCTCTAAGTCGCCCAGCAATTTGTTCGTCTACAATTTCGAAACAAAAGAAGTAAAGCAACTCACCAACACCATGACCAAAGAAATCAATCCTGATGATTTGGTAGCAGGTGAAGTAGTTCGCTTTAAATCATTCGATGGATTGGAAATACCGTGTCTGCTTTACAAGCCCAAAGGAATTAAAGAAGGTCAGAAAGTGCCGGCACTCTTGTGGATACACGGTGGCCCGGGCGGACAAACACGCTTGAATTATTCTGCCGCCTTGCAACATTTAGTCAATCATGGCTATGCGGTGCTGGCTGTGAACAATCGTGGAAGCTCTGGTTATGGTAAAACTTTTTTTGCGGCAGACGATCGTAAGCATGGCAACGAAGATTTACGCGATTGTGTAGAGTCCAAAAAACTGTTGGCTTCATTGCCCTATATCGATGCCGACCGCATTGGAATTTATGGCGGCAGCTATGGTGGCTATATGGTTATGGCCGCACTTACATTTGCACCTGAAGAGTTTAAAGTAGGAGTTAATCTTTTTGGCGTCACCAACTGGATACGAACCCTGCGTAGTATTCCATCGTGGTGGGAAGCGCAGCGCAAAGCATTGTACATGGAATTAGGCGATCCAAACTCCATTGATTCGATAGCGCTTTATGCCAAGTCGCCACTCTTCCATACCGACAAAATCACCAAACCCTTTATTGTATTGCAAGGCAGTAACGACCCGCGCGTGTTGCAAGTCGAGTCAGATGAAATTGTGGCCAACGCTCGCAAAAATGGCGTGAAGGTAGAATACGTCATCTTCCCTGATGAAGGCCACGGTTTCGTCAAAAAAGAAAACAACATCAAAGCATCCGAAGAAGTATTGAAATTTTTGGATGCGAATTTGAAAGGCAATTAGAAAATTTAATGCTACTTTTTTACGGGTAAACAGTAACTTTGCGACTTAATAGTTTTCACTCATTCAAAAATTAAGTCAAGTGGCAGGTAAACCCGTAAAAATCGGCACGGTGCAAATGAGCTGCACCGCAGAGCCAAAGCAAAATTTAGAAAAAGCAATCGTCAAAGTACGTGAGGCAGCGGCCAAAGGCGCACAAATCGTTTGCCTTCAAGAGCTGTTCACTTCGCTTTACTTCTGCGATGTAGAGGACTATGACAATTTTAAGTTGGCAGAAGCCATTCCTGGCCCTACAACCGATTCACTTTCGGCAGTGGCCAAAGAATTAGGCGTGGTGATCATTGCATCCCTTTTTGAGAAAAGAACCCAAGGCATTTATCACAACACCACAGCCGTGCTCGATGCGGATGGCACCTATCTGGGTAAGTATCGCAAAATGCACATCCCGGATGATCCGGCCTATTATGAAAAATTCTATTTCACTCCGGGAGACTTAGGCTACAAAGTATTCAAAACCAAATTCGCTACCATTGGCATACTCATCTGTTGGGATCAATGGTATCCGGAAGCTTCCCGCATAACCGCATTGATGGGTGCCGAAGTTTTATTTTATCCAACTGCCATCGGGTGGGCAACCTCACAAGATGAAGCAACCAACACCGAGCAATACGGTGCGTGGCAAACCATTCAACGCAGCCATGCAGTGGCCAACGGATTGCACGTGGTGAGTGTGAACCGAGTAGGATTTGAACAGAACGGAGCCATGAAATTCTGGGGCGGTTCATTCATTGCCAACCCACTCGGAACTATTCTCTATAAAGCTTCGCATGAGAATGAAGAAGTCAATGTTACAGAAATTGACCTAAACAAAACAGATAGCGTACGAGTGCACTGGCCCTTCATGCGCGACAGACGCATTGATTCGTATCAGCCGATCACCAAACGATTTATTGACGAAGACTAAATTATAGTAGAAGTAAGCATAGGCAGCATTGCCTACTGCCTACTGCCTACTGCCTACTTTTTTATGAATACACCCAAACAACTTGGCTATCACTTTCCTGCAGAGTTTGCACCACACACAGCAACATGGTTGAGCTGGCCACACAAAGAAGCTTCATGGCCAGAAAAGATCGACACGATTTTTCCCGTGTATGCTGAATTTATTAAACGTGTAGCAGAAGGCGAGCTAGTGAATATCAACGTGGCGAATGATGCAATGAAACAATTTGCCATTGGTCATTTGGAAAAAGTAGGAGCCGATCTGAAAAAAATAAATTTCTTTTTTCATCCCACCAACGATGCGTGGTGCCGCGATCATGGCCCTGCATTTTTAATTCACCCTACGGAAAAGAAAAAGATGATTGTAGATTGGGGCTACAATGCGTGGGGTGGCAAGTACCCACCCTTCGATTTGGACGATGTGATCCCAACATTGATTGCAAAACATTACAACATTCCGGTGGTGCATCCGGGAATTGTCATGGAAGGTGGATCGGTAGAGTTTAATGGCAAGGGCACATTGCTGACTACGCGCGCTTGTTTGCTCAACCCGAATCGCAACCCGCACTTAAATCAAGCGCAGATTGAAGAATACCTCAGTAACTACTACGGAGTAAATCATATTCTTTGGTTGGGCGATGGAATTATCGGAGACGATACCGATGGACACATTGACGACCTCACACGTTTTGTGAATAGCGATACCGTGGTGACGATTGTGGAGGAAAACAAGAAGGATGAGAACTACGAGATTTTACAAGACAATTTAAAAGAGCTCAGTACACTTCGATTGGAGAATGGAAAACAACTCAACATCGTTGAGCTTCCCATGCCTTCGGCTGTGATCTACGATGATCAGCGCTTGCCGGCATCGTATGCCAATTTTTATATTGCCAATAAGTTTGTCGTGGTTCCTACCTTCCGCGACAAAAATGATGAAAAGGCACTACAGATACTTCAATCTTGTTTTCCTGATCGTCAGGTAATAGGACTCGACTCGACTGATATTATTTGGGGCTTGGGATCGTTTCACTGTTTGAGCCAACAGGAACCAGCTGTTTAATTAACCAAAGAGATTCGCTTTTTCTTCTAAAGTCCAGACCCTTTTTGAAATAGACAGAATTTCTTTCAGTAGTACATCATTCTTGATTTCGTGCTTCAAAAACTCACTCCTCAGTTCCTTTGTCTGTTGTTGTAGTTCTTTTGTCTGTTGTTGTAACTCCCTAGTCTCTCGTTGCAGCTCTTTTGTTTGCATTTGGAGTTCATCAATTTGCTCCGATTTCTTGTCGATTCTTGCCAAAACTTCTTTAAATAAATGATCGTGACTGTCCAATCGATCCAGTATCCGATCGGTCTTCAACAGATATTCAGCCAGAAGCTCAATTATTTTTTCTTCGTTCTTCATACAAACAAGATAGTTATCTATGAGATGAAATTAATAATAAGCAATCTAATTTCAAAATTAGCTTTCAAAACAAAGTAAATCCATGGGGGTTAGGCAATGAGTGAGCCTAATATCGTTGTTGTTTAAGTCCTCCAGTGCTTCGCAAGGTTCCTCGCAAGAAACACCTATTCGTTGGCAGTCGGCCCGGCAGGAAGCTAAGAACCGATCGTAAAAACCTTTACCGTAACCAACGCGATGCCCTTTCACGTCAACTGTTAAAAGCGGAACGATCACTATATCAATTTTTTCAGCTGGAGTGGGAACACCCTGCTGTGGCTCGAGTATACCCCACTTATTTTTTTTGAGTTGATGCAGTCCCTCGAAGTAAATGTTTTCCAAGTGATCACCTACTACTTTAGGAATCGATAAACGTACGTGCGGAAACTCTCTGCGAATGCGATCGATGATAGGCCACGTGTCTGGTTCACGCTTGGATTCAATCGGCAAAAAAATATGCAGACATCGAATGAATGAAAGATCGATGTGTGTGAAGAATTGTTGATAAAGTTGAAAATTGAGTTGCTGATACGCAGCGTCTGTCAGAGCCAGCCTTTTTTCAAGGTATATTTTTCTGGCTTCTACTTTAGTCATAGATCAACACGTTGAAAGAAAAATCAAAAGGAACAAGTTGCTCTGACACCTTTGAAATAAAAGCAGAATCACTTTGGTAAAAATTCAGGAAGTTGTCAGTGCGTTCTTGCAAACCTCCATTTGGAAATAGCGCATCCTTTACCGCTTCAATCTGCTGAAGCTTTTCAGAATGCAATCGCTTTTCAGCGCGCAACATCTTTTTCTCAATTTTCTCCAACCCACTTAATGTGCGTTGTGTTTCAGCACCTACAAATTTTGAAAGAGTAGAATCAATTTTGGATGCACGCTCTTTTACTTGCTGTAATATTTGCTGAATGGATTCTAATTCTTGGCCCAGTGATAGTTCATTCGCACTGTTCTTAGCGATCCAATGATTGAAGAGATAATTTTTCTCTTCAAACAAATCTTTGATCTCTAACTTCGTCTTTTCAAATTTTTTGAAAGTGGGCTGATCGATCACCATCGCGAAGGAGCGTGGAAGTAAAATCGGAAAGGGAGTATGAAAATTTTCAAATACGCCTTTCAGTTGAAGCCAGTAAACCAATTCTGCTGGGCCACCGCAATAAGCGAGATTAGGTAAGATCAACTCCTGATACAAAGGTCGAAGCACTACATTAGGGCTGAATTTTTCAGGTTCAATTTCAGCCATCCGAATCATTTCTAATTCCGAAAACTTCAAATCGGTATCCACTACCTGATAGCCTTGTGCCGTTTTTTCGATTCGGCTGCGCAAGCCATCCACTAAATAAAAGAAGTTAATCTCACGCGCATTTACTTGTGTATGGTATCCGAGTGCGTGTAATTTCTCCGTGGCCTCATCGACTGATTTTTTGGCGCTGTGCTTTATCAGATCATCTTTGATTATCGGCACTAATGCTTTTTTCAGATTTTGATTATCCGCATCTACGACCACCAATCCTTCATTGCCAAACAGAGCATTCACGTAATGTCGGACTGCCTCCGAAAGATTTTTACTTTTCGAATACGCTTCCTGAAAAACAGAAATATCACCCGGCACTTCGGGTAGCAAGGCCTTTAACTCTTTCGTGTGAAAGCGACCTACCGCTCCTTGTTGCTCAGTTTGCCACACATACTTCTTTCCATAAAGCCGGAAGTATTTGATCTCTTCATAATCATGATCTTCTGATGCCATCCAATAAACAGGCACAAAGTGATGCTGCGGATAGGCTGCTTTTAGTTCTTTACACGCATTGATCACCGTAATGATCTTGTAAATAAAATAAAGCGGCCCGGTGAAGATGTTGAGTTGGTGCCCTGTGGTTACAGTAAATGTTTTTGAATCGCTCAGTGAATCGATGTTTCCTTTTACTTTTTCGGTAACAACCAGATGGCTGTATTGATTTTTTAACTCGTTGACTAAAACTTCCCGCTGTGCTGTTGAGAACGCAGATTTCTCAGTGATCTGCTCTTTAAAATTAGAAACGGAAGGAAAGCGATGATAAAAATTTTGTAATACTTCTTTTTGTCGGATGTAATCAAGAAAGAATGAACTAAAGGCGTGGGTCTCAGAAAAGTCAATCTTTCTTGTCTTCATACAGGTATCAGCAACAAATCAGATAATTATAAAGCATAATCGCAACTAACGTTTTGATTGGCTGTCGGGTTCGTGGATGAGTGGCAATCATTTGTTAATAAATTCTAAACAACCTCGGCCATTAAATCAAACTCGGTGGCGCTTGTTACTTTAGCATCAACAAAATCACCGATACGCAAATAATTGCTGGTGCCTTCGAAGATGACATCATTATCTACCTCCGGTGAGTCGTGCTCAGTACGACCAATAAAACTTCCACCTTCTTTGCGATCCACGAGTACTTTAAATGTTTTGCCCACTTTGGTTTGATTCAGCTCCAGCGAAATGCCTTGCTGTAATTCCATCAACGCGTCCACACGTTCTTGTTTCACTTCAGCGGGCACATCGTCTTCGAAGGAATATGAATGTGTATTCTCTTCATGTGAATAGGGGAAAATGCCTAATCGATCGAAGCGCGAATTTTCTACAAAGCGCATCATCTCATCAAAGTGCGCTTCTGTTTCACCTGGGTGTCCGGCAATCAAAGTTGTGCGTATGGCAATACCCGGAACCTTTTCACGAATGGTTTGCAACAACTCTTCCGTTTTTTCACGGGTGATTCCTCTGCGCATAATCTTCAACATTTCAGAAGAACCATGTTGCAAAGGAATGTCGAGATACTTGCAGATGTTCGGGCGTTCAGCCATGGTGTCGAGCACATCCAATGGAAAGCCTGCCGGAAATGCATAGTGCAGACGAATCCAATCAATGCCTTCTACATCTGAAAGGCGTTTCAGTAAATCGGACAGGTTTCTTTTTTTATAAATATCCAATCCGTAGTAGGTCGAATCCTGCGCGATGAGCAACAATTCTTTCGTTCCATTCTTAGCTAAATTCTTTGCCTCCAACACCAACTCTTCGATGGGGCGAGAAATGTGTTTGCCACGCATCAACGGAATGGCGCAAAACGAACAAGGTCGGTCGCAGCCTTCGGAAATTTTTAAGTACGCAAAATGACTAGGGTTGGTAAGAATCCTCTCGCCCACCAACTCATGCTTGTAATTGGCGTTGAGTTGTTTCAGTAATCTTGAAAGATCGCGTGTGCCAAACCACGCATCCACTTCCGGAATTTCTTTTTCCAAATCCTGACTGTAGCGCTGCGATAAGCAACCGGTAACATATACTTTTTCTACAATGCCTTCTTCTTTGGCATCTACGTATCTCAGAATGGTATCGATCGATTCTTGCTTGGCATTGTCAATAAACCCACAGGTGTTGATCACCACAATATTCGAATCGTCTTTTTTAGATTCGTGTGTGGCGTCAATTCCATTACCCTTCAATTGGGTTAGCAATACCTCTGAGTCTACCAGGTTTTTAGAGCATCCCAGCGTGACAATATTGACTTTGGTCTTTTTGGCTCCTTTGGTTTTCAATTTCTGTAAATAAGAGGGCAAATTTACAAAAAATACGGCCTGAGGAACGGCACTTGGCACAATCGTTGAAGTATATTTGCCATGCGATCTATGACCCGATTTCTTCTTTTTTTGATGACTATTCTGGTGGGAGCGTCCTGCTTTAATGAACCCGACTGCATTGTTACGGCAACTACTGCCATCAAATTGGATTTTAAGCAAACAAAAACCAACAGTGTCACTCTAATAAAATCGGTAGTTGACTCTGCGGTAATATTTAAATATGTAAAGGTTTCTGGTATTTCTGGAGATTACCTTAAAGATACAACCACCGCGACCCTTTCATTACCTATTAATCCAAAAGAGAAAACCATTACCTATTATCTCTTTCGGCAATCGGAATCAGGGGCGAGTACACGCTTAGATTCCATTAAGTTTAGTTTTGCTGAAGAAACCCGCGTGATTGCGCCAAGCTGTGGAGCCTATACTTTTTTTCTGGACCTGAAAGTCGTGCAAACCAGCTTTAACCAGACGCAGTATAAAGTTACCAGTACCCGTTTATTAAAAAATACAACCAATGTGCAGATATCTCTTTAGTATCCTCGCCATTTGTTGGGTGTTGCAGGTTCAGGCGCAAGAAGAACCACCACCACCAAAAAAAGTTCGGATTGATACAGTTCATAAAAGTTACGTACCCACGGGTTTGCGCATTGGCGCAGACGTGCTGGCATTAATCCGCAGTAAAGACAATTCATTTAAAGGATGGGAAATTAACTTCGATACAGATCTGCACCGGTATTTTGTGACAGTAGACTATGGCTACTGGGCAACTAATCAGCTTTTAGGCAACGGCCGGTATACCAACTCGGGTCATTACTTGCGATTTGGTGCGGACGTAAATTTTCTGTTGAAAGACCCTGAAAAGAACATGTTTTTTTTGGGGATGCGCTATGGAATATCTTCATTCAACGAAAGCGTTCAATATTCGAATACTGCGATGTATTCCGGTTTTGGCACCAATTCGTATTCACGATCCAATGGTAATTTAAGCGGGCATTGGATTGAGATTACCACTGGCTTGAGGGTGAAGATTGTGAGCGGTTTTTGGATGGGCTGCACCGCCCGATTAAAGTTTGCTCCTGCCGTCAGTGGCTTTGGTCAACTCTTACCCTACGATATGCCGGGGTATGGAATTGTAGAGGAGGCTCCTTACTGGGGTTTTAATTATCAGCTCTTTTGGCGATTGCCTTTTAAAACGAAATAATTTAGTTTTAAATAACAATTTCAAAACCTTTACCAACTATGATTTTTGCTATTTACTTGCTCGCTACGTGTGTTGTTCCTTGGGCATTATATTTTGCTTTTGGAAAAAGCTGGGGACTTGATTGGGGATTCGGAGAGTTTATTCTATTTATTCTCTTCCCGATTTTGTCTTACATTATTTTTCTGAACCTGCTTTTTGCGGGTAAATCCAGCTAGAGAGGATTACTAGCCAATTTTGGCGATCCTATCGAAAAACACCTTGAATCCTATCAAAATGATAGGATTTTTTTATGTTGATGATAGGATAATGATAACCGAAACGGTTTTACTTCTTAAAAAGCGAGTCCACAAACTCTTGTTTGTTGAAAGTCTGAAGGTCTTCCACCTTTTCGCCAACACCAATATACTTTACCGGAATTTTGAACTCATCGGAAATGCCTATGACTACCCCACCTTTAGCGGTGCCGTCTAGTTTTGTAATTGCTAAGCAAGTTACGTCTGTTGCTTTCGTAAACTCCCGTGCCTGAATGGCTGCGTTTTGTCCCGTGCTGCCATCTAACACCAGCATCACATCATGCGGAGCATCTGGCAATACTTTTTGAATTACTCGCTTAATTTTGGAAAGCTCCTGCATCAGATTGGCTTTGGTATGTAATCGACCTGCCGTGTCGATAATAATCACATCAGCGCCAAGCTCAACTCCTTTTTCTACGGCTTCAAATGCTACTGCCGATGGATCGGTATTCATTCCTTTCGCTACTACCGGCACACCTACTCGTTCACCCCACAGTTTGAGTTGATCTACTGCAGCCGCCCGAAATGTATCGGCTGCACCGAGCACTACCGATTTGCCTTTCTTTTTAAACTGCGCGGATAGCTTACCAATGGTGGTAGTTTTGCCCACACCATTCACACCCACTACCAACAATACGTATGGCTTTACACCTACAGGCGTTTCGAAGTCAGCTAAATCGGAGGTGTTGTTTTCGGACAAGAGCCCGGCAATCTCTTCTTTCAAAATACCATCCAGTTCAGAAGTGCCCAAGTACTTATCGCGGGCAACACGCGCCTGAATGCGTTGAATGATTTTTAATGTAGTATCTACACCTACATCTGAAGAAATGAGAATTTCTTCCAGATTATCCAGCACCTCTTCATCTACGGTAGATTTTCCGGCAATGGCCTTACCCAACTTTCCAAAGAAGCTTTCCTTCGATTTTTGCAGACCCTGATCGAGCGATTCCTTTTTTTCCTTTGAAAACAAATTGCCGAAAAAAGACATGGGGCGTTGGTTGAGGTAAACAAAAAAGTCCCTCGAGGGGACTTTACACTATCTTATCGTGATAAATTATTTCTTGGCAAGGGTATCCTTTACCAAATCAGTCACTACAATTTCTTCTTTGAAAATGTAAGCACCGGTTTTATCCGATTTTACGGCACGAATCACTTTGGCGTAGTTCTTACCGTCTGTTTTCTTGAGGGATGCAACAACCTTCTTTGCCATAATTATTTAATTTCTTTGTGGATCGTATATTTTTTCATGATCGGATTGTACTTCTTCAGCTCTAAGCGCTCTGTAGTATTCTTCCGGTTTTTGGTGGTGATGTGACGGCTCATGCCAGCAAGGCCGCTTTGTTTGTGCTCGGTGCACTCTAAAATCACCTGAATTCTATTTTTGTTCCGTGCCATAGTCTTGTTAAGTTAAATAATTAGGCAGTGAAAGTTCCTTTTTCCTTTGCTTCCTTGATAACAGCCGAAATTCCTTTCAAATTGATCGTTTTGATCGCTTTGGTAGAAACTTTTAGTGTAATCCACTTATCCTCTTCAGGAATGAAGAATCGCTTCGTTTGAAGATTTGGATAGAATCTACGCTTCGTTTTGTTGTTAGCGTGAGAAACGTTGTTGCCCGTATGAGGCCTTTTTCCTGTAATTTGACAAACCCGTGCCATAAAAAAGTTGGTTTTAAGCCCTTTTTCAAAAAGGGACTGCAAATATCGGCAAAAGCACAGCAATTAAACAAGTGCACCAATAAATTATATCTAAGTTGTTAATCTGCTCTGTTTTAAGGTCTTTTCGGAATCAATAGCTCTTTCTATTTATGAGGCATCGTCTTATTTTCTCAATAATCTGGCTTTTAACCTCCGTTTCAGGCTTAGCGCAAGACAAAAGTATCGATAGCCTTCGATCCATTTTGGCCACCCAGGCAGGAAAAGATCGGGTAAAAACCCTGATTGAATTATGTTGGGAATATCGATTTACGAATGCCGACACCGCCCGCTTATATGGAAATGAGGCATTGGAATTGGCTAAATCTATGAAAATAGAGGAATTGGAAGTGGAGGCCCTCAATAATATAGGTGTTACTCATGAGGCACAGGGCAATTATGCCCAGGCACTGGAATTAGAGCTAATAGCGCTCGAACTACGTAGAAAAATAGGAGACGATTCTAAAACAGCTAAAACCCTCAACGACATAGGTATTGTGTACGATGAGCAGGGCAACTACCAAAAAGCCCTGGAATACTATTTTGAAGCACGCAAGATCTTTGAGCGATTACAGGATTTCCCAAAAATCGCGATGGTGCTTAACAACATTGGCATTGTACTAAAAGCACAAAAGGAGTTTAAAAAAGTTATCGGCTACTACCACCAAGCGCTGGCTATTTACCAAAAGCTCGGTAACAAGTTTGGCGTGGCCGCCTGTCATGCCAATCTTGGTTCCGTTTACTTTAATCTGAAACAATATGATAGCGCATTGATTTACTCTCAAAAAGCCGCTAATGAACTGGAGGCAATAAATAACAAACAGTTTTTGGCGGCAGCAATTTGCAACGTGGGCATGGCTTTGCACAAACTGAAGCGATTGGATGAGGCTACCAAGAGTTTGTTGCGGGCAGAACAACTCTATATTGAATATGACAACAAGCGAGAACTCGCTTTCGCATTGATTTACCTGGCTGGTATTGATCGGGAATCAAATCGCATTTCACAAGGAATTGCACGTGCCAAAGAAGGGTTGAGTATAGCCAAAAAAATTAATGCCAAAGAGCAAGTAATGCAAGCGCAACTGGAGCTGGCAGAACTTTACGCGAGCACGAAAAGCTTTGAACAATCGCTCCATCATTATCGCCAATACAATAATGTAAAAGATTCTTTGTACGAAACTGAAAAGTCGCGGCAGATGGCCGAATTGCAAACGCGCTTTGAAACCGAAAAGAAGGAAAACCAGATTGTAGTCCTTCGGCAGGAGAACGAACTGAAAGATTCGAAGATTCGCCAGAATCGGTTACTGATTTTATCCTTGATTGGAATTTTAATGGGCGGCCTTGCGCTGGGATTATTGTATCGCACGCGTGCGCGTTTGAAACAGCAAGCAGAACTGGCGGCTACGCGTGCGGCATTGCGCGAAAGTCAATTGCAGGCGGTGATTGCCTCACAAGAAGAGGAGCGAAAGCGTTTTGCTGCCGACTTGCACGATGGCTTGGGGCAAATGATCTCCGCTGTGCGGTTGGGGCTTTCGAAGGAATCACTGGACAAAGGAATCGTTCAGCATTCACTTTCACTTTTAAATGAAATGAATCAGGAGATACGAAACATTGCGTTCAACTTGATGCCGCAAGTGCTGGTTAATGGCGGCCTGGAGGAGGCATTGAAGGAATTTGCTTCACGACTGATGCGCTCGGGCGGTATTACCATTCAAGTTCAAACTTTTGATTTGGCGAAAGATATGCCCACCGAACAGCGGGTAGCACTTTATCGGATCAGCCAGGAGTGGGTAAACAATGTGATTAAATACAGTGGAGCTACTTCTATTTCTATACAAGTAGTGCAACATCCCCAAGAATTGGTACTAACTATTGAAGACAATGGTCAGGGATTCAATCCTGCCAAGTTGATGCAAAGCGAAGGCAATGGCTGGAAAAACATTAACTCCCGTTTGCACCTTATTAAGGGCGAATTGGAAATAGATTCTCAAGAGGGAAGAATAGGCACCACCCTTGTTATCACTGTTTAATTCCTGGTTTAATCCGTACTGCCACGGATAGCAAAACCCGTAGTGGTGGGTATTCCAACCGCTGTGTTTCAACATCATCTTTGTACACACAAACTCCCCACCGTGGAATACATATTCAATACGCATCGTTCGCAAGATCGGATAACGATTCTTTTATCTGAATTTAATATGAGCGTTCAATGTGGCTTGGATGAGAGACTGATTGCCTATGCTTCCATTACCGAATTACGAATGATGAAAACCAAGTTCGCTTACAAAGCGATTATTTCTATTGATGGAAGCAAGCAGATTGAGATCACCAATCGACTTTATCTAGCTGATGGAAAAACCGAAGATCGGTCGCGCCAGTATGAAACATTTATTCGTGTGCTCCATTTTCATTTAAAGGAAAAGAGCACTACCCGATTTGTGGCAGGTTGCAGTTGGTTGAAAGCGATAGGAGCTACACTGGTTGCTATTCTTTTTTCAATTGGCTTATCGTATGGATTGGACTGGATTAAATTATCTTTTGTTGATCCGTTTACGATGTCTCTTTTATTTTCAGCTCTTACGCTAGGATTTTTATCAGCTACGTTTTGGCCCTTATTACCCAAACATTACAATCCAACCGAGATTCCATCCCAATATTTGCCCTAATTGTTTTTATGACTCATTCCGTTTAATTTTAAAAATATGGATGCTGCCATAAAAATTGTTTTAGTCGATGACCATCGCATTGTGTTGGATGGACTGAAGCGATTACTCGACAACGATGGCGAATTTCAGGTAGTCGCGGCCGTTAATTCAGCGGAGGAAGCATTGAAAGTTCTCGCGAAGGAACCCATTGATTTGTTATTAACCGATTACACCATGCAGGGCATGACGGGTTTGGAGCTTGCCAATCAGGTAAAAGAACACTACCCCGGCATTAAGCGGGTGTTGCTCAGCATGCACGATGAAGCGCATCTGATCAAACAAATTATGAAAGCGGGTGTCGATGGTTATTTGTTGAAGAGTATTCAGGAGACGGAGTTGAAGCAGGCGCTCAAACAAATTATGAACGGACTCCCTTTTGTAAGCCCGGAGATCACCAAGTTGATGATGGCTGACCTGAGCAGTGGTAAGAAAGAGGAATTGTTAACCGATCGCGAGCAAGAGATACTTCGATTGATTGTGAAAGAATTTCCGAACAAACAGATTGCAGATAAGCTATTCATTAGCGAACGTACGGTGGAAACCCACCGTAAAAATATCTTTCGTAAGACCAACACAGCCTCTATTGTGGGGTTGGTCAAGTTTGCCTTCGAACACAATTTAGTGTAGTCCGTACCAGCACGGATATAAAAATACCACCACGATGGGATTCTCGCGTGTATAATCTCTCTGCAACTTGCAGTAGATAAACACAAACCCCATGAAGCACTTTCTATTTATTGCGCTCTTCGTAGCTGGGCACGTATTGCACGCCCAGAACGAAGGAATTCCGGATATAAAAATGCAATTCATTACGCATGTTTTTTCGTCCCAAGACAATTTTAAATCTCTTCACAATGCCAAATCAGGCGAAAATGAAAAATTTATTTTCTACGATACAAACGAGGCACTCGGCAGCCGATACATCTCTATTCTGCAATCAAAAGCAGACACTTCGCAATGGTTATATTATGTGGAGTATCCAATGGTTACGACTGAAGACCTTGCAGATTTGGCGAAAATTGAACCGCACGTATTTGGCGTATTAAATGTGCATATCAAATCAGGCCGATTGAAAGGCGATGAAAATACCGAAGGTGACATTGTTCGCACCAACTTATACATCGCGAAAACGAATGAATGGTTTGGCGAATTAGTGACAGACAATGCCAAACAAAAATTCTATATCCTGCTGACCAACGCACGCTGGTAAAAAAATAAACTCAACCTCTTTTATGAAAAAAATAGTAAGCCTGAGCTTTTTGCTCTTGATGTTTTACATCGGCAATGCTCAACAATTAGAATTAGAGAAAACGTATAAAATTTCGCGCGCCAGCAAGCGCGGAGAACTTTCCGGTTTAGACTACGACCGGGATGCAAAAACGTATACGCTCACTTATCTGACCGATATGAAGAAGAAATCGGACAAATATATTTTTAAATACGAGCAGTATGTTTTTGATAACGATTTCAATTTTATCAAAGACGAAGAGCTGGAAGAGGAGGCGGATGTAATGAAGAAAAAATTCAAGTGGTTTAAATTCAAAGGCGAAGATTACGTTACCTATGGCATAACCGTCAACCAGCAAATTATGGGCGGAATGGTGCTGAAGAAGAAGAAAGTAACGCACACCTATCGCTGGTTGCTAGGCGGATATACGCGCAAAACGGAGTTGTTGGAAAAAGTGAAGCCACGCACAGAGGAAGGAAGAAGCTACATGTTGCAGCAATATGCAGAAGATGACGTAACCGGAGATTTGTACATTTTAGCCACAGTGAATGCCAAAATTGGTACACGCGATAATGACGAAGTAGGTGATTATACATTGCTGAAATACAACAATGACTTGCAATTGACGGGTAAATTGGATTTTCAATTTCCATACAAACAGACATTGGCTTTTATGGAAATTGGAGAACGATTAAACTTGGATGACCCGGAAGAAATAAGCATTGCCGATTTCACATTCGTATTTGCACCTACAGATGTTTATGCCAAGAAAGTTACAGACCCCAACAACAACAATTATACCTATGTACATGTAGATTCGAATTGCAAAGTGACGGAGCAATTTAATTTCGACAGCCCTTCGAGCTATTGGCGTATCGACCAAATGATTGTTAACGAAAATGGTGATCGCTATTTCTATGGCCCAGCTAAAGCAGGTAAGGATAAATACTATAATAAAGGAGCCGGTCCTGCTGTAAATATGAGCGGTAAGATTGGTGGCATGTTTGCTAGCAGCGAGATCAAATTTAAATCTGTGCAATTGATGAAGGTGGCCAATGGAAAATTGGCGTACCTCACCGAAACAACCTTGGACGAATTTAAGTCCAAACAACAGTTTCCACCCAAACAACGAAAAACTCCGGATTACGAAGGAAGAGAATTTGGTGTACGTAGTTACAACTTTGCTTCCAATGGTGATTTGATCATCTTAGGTCAGAATTATAATCGCGACAAGGATGGCAACATTAATAAGTTTGAAGATGTGTTGGGTTTTCACTTTGGCGTAGATGGAAAACTAAAAGCGCAATACGGTTTAGATACCAAAGAAAGCGGCAAGATCATCAGCACATCCTCTGATACGCATTATGGCATATCAACCATCACGCGCATTACAACAACGGTTACGCGCAACTTTGCTTGCCCTCAGCAACTGATCGAAGGATCGGATGGCGATATGTATTGGATGTTGCGCGAGATTCGTGATATCCGTGAGGGAAAGCTGCTCACCTATCCACGCATTGGCAAAATCAATATGAAGAATGCCACTGTAACCAACCTAACCACATTTGGTCGTGGTGAAGGATTTTACTTAAACCCCAATTACCCCACTTTAGAAACAGATAAGGGCGAAAGCATTGTATTCTTTGGTGCCGATAAATCCGGCAAAGAACTTTGGTTCGCCCGAGTAAAATTGAAATAGTTTTTGGTTTGTTTTTGGAGAAAGACAGCGCACAGAAATATCTGGCGCTGTTCTTTTATTTATACAATTTGTGAATGACTTCAGCCGGATCAAGATTTGTAAAATCGTCAATTACTAAATCGGTGTCAGCTAGTTCTGCATGCGTATGTGTGGTTGCCACACCCACTACTTTGCAGCCGGCTGCTTTGCCTGCGGCCACTCCCGAAAGCGAATCTTCAAACACTACACAATTGGCGGGATCATAGTTGAGAGCCGCTGCGCATTTAATATAGATTTCCGGGTTGGGTTTGCCGTGTTCAACAAATGAATCATCTAAGATGACAGGGAAATAGGAAGTGAGTTGTGTTTTTGACATTACAAAATCCACATTGCTGCGCGGAGCCGAGGTGCCTATAGCCCGATCAATTTTTTGCAGATTCATCAGATCCAAAAAATCTTTTAAGCCGTCCAATGCTTTAATGTCTTTCGCAATTAAATCTCGAAATAGTCCTTCTTTTTCTTCGGCAAATCGATCCAGTTCTTCAGCGCCTAATTCTCGTTCAAATAAGTTGGTAATCCACTGTTTGTTGGTGCGGCCGTAAATTTTGTTGCGCAATTCATCTTCCGTCAGATGATAGCCATATTTTTCACAAAACTGGTGTAAGGCAACTTTATGGTACGGATTACTGTGAATGATCACGCCATCCATGTCAAATACAAATGCAATCGGCTGCATGAATTAAATTTTATTGAACAATAAATCGTTTTGAGAAAACTCTTCCCCTCCACGAAAACTGCGCAATATACACCCCAGCCGATAATGCGCTGATATTGATGGGATAATCTTCGTTGGCCGGAACAAAATAATTCTCAGATATTTTCTGACCTAAAGTTGTATAGAATTGCACCGTCACATTTCGATCTGCACGAATCTTAATCGGCTTTTCGTCCAGCCGTAAAATTGGATTAGGATAGATGGTGATCTGTGGTTCAGCCGGAAGCTCGGCAGCGTTTTCGAAGCGCAACAGGTGCAAGCCCCCCAAGTAACTTCCCACCACAATGCTTGGCTCGCGCGTATTAAAAAGTGTAGCAACCGCTAGCGAAGCGCGACCTCCTAAATTCTTACTTTCCAAGTTTTGTAACAGACTATTGTAAATGATAGATGTTTTAGGCGAACGCGAGGCAACTTCTTTCCGAAAATCTTCATAAATAATAATTTTTCCATTTTGGTTGGCCATTAGTAAATCAGCCTGGCCATCTGCTAATAAATCGGCAACGGCCATAGTTACATTTTGTCGTTCTGTGCTTGCCCCGATCCCCAGATAGCTGTTAGTGACTAATTGATAACCACTCCCTGTGTTCTTCCAAAATTCGATTCCACCTAAATCATTACCCAATAAAATATCATTCAGTCCGTCCTGATTGACATCTACTACATACCAGTTGTTCGTTTGCGTAAGTGTGAAATCAACGGATTGTACATTGGCGTCTTTAATTATCAATTTTTCCATGCTGGTATTGGCCAGATACCCAATATCCGTATTACGATTTGTCTTGAGCGTATAGGAAAAGACGAAGTCCTGCGTTCCATCCTGATTCATATCTACGAATTGAATTTTCAAATTAATTACATTCAAAACAGAGAGCCCGAAGAAATCCTCTGTGATCAGTTTGAAAGAAGGTGATTGGGACGTTCCGATATTTTCAAATTGAGCTACTTGCGCAGCGAGTCCTGCTTTAATATAATTAGCCACAAACAAGTCCTGATCTCCATCTCCATCGTAATCAAAAAAAGCTGGAGTTGCTCCATCGCCAAAGTCGAGCATATCGGCTTGCAGGAAATTCGATTTCACGAAGGTGAATTGTGGCAGTTGTGCAGTGCCGGTATTTTTAAATTGCATCACCGACTGCTGAAAGTTGGTTCTGAAATATTCGCGAAAAGAAATATTGGGTGATACAACCAAATCTTTGATTCCATCAAAATCAACATCTTCCGAATAGGCTACCGGGTAAGTGAGTAAGCTAATGGGCGTTGATATTGGAAAGGCAGCATATTGCGTAATCTGTGCATTGGAAGGAGTGCCTGTATTAGAAAGTAAGAATAAATTGGCGCATGTTTGTTCAGAAAATAACACCTCGGTAGCCCCGTCATTATTGAAGTCGATGGCGAGCAAGCTTTTACCCACATTGTGTTGCACACGCCCATTAATTAATTCATCACAAGTTTTGCCTCCAGCAAGAGATACAATACCACATGCGCATTCCGTAAAGCCGCCCCATTTTTGGGATTGCCGTTGTAACACCAATGAATCGCATCGGGTGGTATTTTCCACAGCTAAATTCTGGTGCCACTCCACGGTGCCGGGACCGATAAAGTAAAAATTCAAAATATCCAGATCGCCATCGCCATCTAAATCATCGATGGCAGGTATATCGTCAACATTAATTTTTACATTCACCGGAATGGTAAATCCTTTTGAAAGAATAGGTTTGGGATAATTTTGATCGTCTGGATTGTAGGGCCTCCAAGATAATGGGCCACCTACTTTCGTGGTATTGATGTAGGCTATTATTCCAAATGGATCGCTGGTGAAAAGATCTTTTTTGCCATCGCAGTTTAAGTCACGCAACAGCACCCATTGGTTGATGGTGCTTGGAAAAAGCGATTCGTAATCCGGAGCGTACAGATATTGATTGTTTTGATTTAGAAAAGTCAGGATTTTGTTAGCCGTACGATCAAACAGAACCAGATCGGCTTTGGTATCGCCATTTAAGTCCATCGTATTTACTTGCGATGCATTGATGCCACCTGCCCACGGCATGACCAATTTTTTACCGTTTACTTCAACCGGTATGCTTTGATCAAGTGTATACGAATATTGTGCATTCACTCTCTGAAAGCTCAACAATAGAATCCACAGAAGGATAATTTTGGTAGACATGGTCATATTAACTAAAACGATTATTTGAATCGACTAGTTATTTTGCCCACAAGATAATTTGATTTTTTAGCTTTGGCGCATAATTCTCGACATGGACGTAGCATCACTCTATCAATTGTATCTCCAATCTCGCAAAGTATCTACCGATACACGTCAGATTGAATCGAATGCCATCTTTTTTGCATTAAAAGGACCAATCTTTAATGCCAACGCTTTCGCGGAAGAAGCTTTGAAGAAAGGTGCCAGTTATGCGGTGGTTGATGATGCGACCTACGCCACCGATCAGCGGATTATTGTTGTCAAAGATACCTTGCTGGCGTTGCAAGATTTGGCCCGTCATCATCGCAAGCAGCTTACCATTCCGGTGATTGGCCTTACGGGATCGAACGGCAAAACTACCAGCAAAGAATTGTTGAATGCCGTGCTGCGCAAAAAGTTTAAAACGTTTGCCACCAAGGGCAATTTGAATAATCATATTGGTGTGCCGCTCACCCTTCTTTCCATCGATTCATCTATTGAATTGGCCATTGTGGAGATGGGCGCCAATCATTTGGGCGAAATTGCGCTGCTAAGTTCTATTGCGCTGCCCACCCATGGATTCATTACGAATATTGGCAAAGCACACATTGGCACCTTTGGTGGATTCGAAAATATCATACGTGGCAAATCGGAATTGTACCAACATCTCATTCAAGAAAAAGGAACGGTTTTTATCAATTCGCAAAACCCCATTTTGTCGAACATGGCCAAGCGCTTTAGCCATCCCGTCATGTATCCCGCCAAGGGCGATTATTACGCGTGCGAGTTGGTGGAGGCAAATCCGTTTTTGGTAATTAAAACAGAGGAAGACGCGATCATCAAAACGCAAATGATCGGAGCTTATAATTTTGAAAACATTGCCACGGCTCTTTGCATCGGCAAGTATTTTGGTGTGGAGGCCGCGAAAGCTAACGAAGGAATTGCAGAATATGTAGCTGGCAACATGCGTTCTCAAGTTATAACCAAAGGCACCAACACGATTATCCTCGATGCTTATAATGCGAACCCCAGCTCGATGGCAGCAGCCATTGAAAACCTGGCAGGGATGAAGGCAGAGAATAAAGTGGCGATTGTAGGTGACATGTTTGAGTTAGAGGAAGAAGCTGAAAAAGAACACCGACTGATGGGTGAGCTGCTGAGCGCTAAACATTTTGAGCAGGTGTATCTTTGTGGCTTATTGATGAAATCAGCTTCACAAGCGATGCCACAGGCACTTTATTTTGAAACCCGCGATTTGTTGATCGCTCATTTGCAGAAAAACCCGGTGGAGAACGCTACCATTTTGATTAAAGCTTCGCGCGGAATGGGGCTTGAAAAATGCGTGGATGTATTGTAGAAAATTTTGATCCTTGGCAGGCGCAATAAAAAATGTGTAAATTGGTTAGTTGATTTTGAGTATTTAACCTTTCAGATATGAAATACGTGTGGATGTTGGCATTGATAGGCAGTTTAGCTGCTTGCCAAAAAAGTGAGTTGGTGTCGGATTTTACCGGAAATCAGGCTGTTTATACACTAGCAGCCGGCTCGGCTTACAATGTTAATGGTACCGTTACCTTTAAGGAAAGAAAAAACGGAACGACCACCGTATTAATTGAATTGAGCGGCACCGAAGGTGATTCCAAGTTCCCGGTTCATCTTCATTTGGGGAATATTTCAACACCCGATGCAGAAATTGCGCTGCTTCTTTCTCCGGTGACTGCCTCTACCGGTAAAAGTGAAACAATTGTAACTGCCCTAGCCAACGAAACACAGGTAACTTATAAAGAATTATTGGCCATGGCGGCCTGTGTAAAAATACACTTGGCTCAATCAGGCCCTAGTTACTCGGTAATTTTGGCTGCCGGAAACATTGGAGCGAATGGAACCACCCTTGCGAATGGAAGAGCAGGTATAGCGGTTTGTCAATAAAAAGTAGGTTTATTCTAAGATGGAATTAGCAAATGTGCTGGCGTTTTTAAAGTCACTCGCCAAAAACAACAACCGCGAATGGTTTGAAAAGAACAAACCCAAATACCTTGTAGCCAAAGAGCAATTCGAAGACTTTTTGGAAGCGTTTCATCGTGAGCTCATCACGTTTGACGAGGGGTTGGCGGCTATCAATCCGCGAAAACAGGCTTTTCGCATCTATCGCGATGTGCGGTTTAGCAAAGACAAAAGCCCTTACAAAATCAATATGGGAGCGGGCTTTTCGCCCAAGGGCAAAATGGAGCAGGAGCCCGGGTATTATATTCATATTCAGCCCAACAATCAAAGCTTTATAGCAGGAGGTCTTTACATGCCTGACCCTGAAAATTTGGCTAAAATCCGCCAAGAGGTAGATTACAATTCCGCTGCTTTTGGCAAAATCTTATCCGACAAGAATTTCAAAAAGAGATTTCCGGCAGGTCTGGACGACTTTGACAGCCTGAAGACTGCCCCGAAGGGATATCCGAAAGATCATCCTCATCTGGATTGGCTGAAACACCGCAGTTTCATCGTATCGCACCCCTTTACCGACCAAGAAGTAGCCGATGAGAAATTTCCCAAAAAAGTGGCCGCCATCTGCAAAACGCTTAAGCCACTCAATGATTTTTTGACACAAGCGATTGCATGATTGACTCTTAATCAATTAAAAATTTTTCAAATCTGTAATTCGCCTCATTTCAAATTAAATTGGTTTTCTTTGCAGTCCGTTTCAGCCAGCTATGCAGGATTTAAGAATAACCATTGTTCAAGCCGACCTCCATTGGGAGGATATTGGCGCTAATCTGGCCTCTTTTGAGGAGAAAATCTGGGGAATTGGCCCAACGGACGTAATTATTCTGCCTGAAATGTTCACCACGGGCTTCACAATGAAGGCGGGCCGCTTGGCCGAAATGATGAACATGCGCACCTTTAAGTGGATGCGCCAAATGGCTGACCAAACCGGTGCATTAATATTAGGCAGTTTCATTGCCAATGTGCACGACCGCTACTACAACCGTTTGTTGTGGATGGAGCCGGGTGGAAATTTTAAAACCTACGACAAACGTCATCTTTTTCGCATGGCGGAAGAGCAACAAGTGTACTCTTCCGGAGAGAGTTTGTTGATCGGGCATTGGAAAGGATGGAGAATATGCCCTCTCATTTGTTATGATCTTCGCTTTCCGGTTTGGAGCCGCAACCGCTGGAATCCATCACTGAAAAAACTTTCCTACGACCTGTTGATTTATGTCGCCAACTGGCCGGTGGTTCGCGCTACGGCTTGGGAAACTTTACTAAAGGCCAGAGCCATCGAAAATCTGAGCTACGCGGTTGGTGTGAATCGCGTGGGGATTGATGGAAATGGAATTGAATACAATGGCCAGTCGTCTATCATTGGCCCGAAGGGTGATCTTATTTTTACAGTGGAAGGAGTAGAAGCTACGAAAACAATCGAGTTGAGCGCAAACGCATTGCAAGCCTACCGCGATCGCTTCCCTGCGTTCTTAGATGCCGATGATTTCTCCATTGACTCAGAAGCTTTTGAGGAGAGGGATTTTTTGCACGGACTGAGTTAATTTGAAAATTCATCGATTTGAAAATTTGAAAATGGAAAGTGGATTCAATTCAACTTCTTTTTTAACTGAAAATCTTCAACTCTCTTATTAAGATCTTTCACTCCTTTTCCTCGTATTTCACCAAACCAATTTTCAAATTACCGAATTATCAAATTTTCAAATTGAAGTTATGACCAAAAAAATTACCCGAGCCCTCATCTCCGTTTTTTACAAAGACAACCTCGAACCAATCATTCACTCGTTAGCGAAAAACAAAGTAGAGTTTGTGTCTACCGGAGGTACGCAGGAGTTCATTGAAAAGCTCGGTTATCCGGTAACACCCGTTGAACAACTGACAGGCTATCCTTCCATCTTTGGCGGACGCGTAAAGACGTTGCACCCTGCTGTATTTGGGGGTATTCTCTTTCGCAGAGAAGATGCCGGAGATCTCAAGCAGGCCGCTGAGTTTAAAATCGGGCCGTTGGATTTAGTGATTGTGGATTTGTATCCATTTGAGGAAACCGTAGCGAAGGGCGGATCGGAAGAAGATATTATTGAAAAGATTGACATCGGTGGGATTTCCCTGATCCGCGCAGCAGCCAAAAATTTCAATGATGTGGTGATCGTTTCATCACGCAGCCAATACAGCGAATTGCTTCAACTATTGGAAGCGAAGAACGGAGCGAGCGATTTAAGCGATCGCAAGCGATTTGCCGCGAAAGCATTTGATGTTACCTCGCACTACGACTCGGCCATCTTTCAATATTTTAACCAAGAACAACAACTCCCAAGTTTTAAAAGCAGTGTTCAAACAGGTCAGGTTTTGCGCTATGGCGAAAATCCGCACCAAAAGGGAGTTTATTATGGCGACATGGAGGCGCTGTTTGAAAAACTCAATGGTAAAGAACTTTCTTACAACAACCTGGTAGATGTAGATGCAGCTGTGAATTTGGTACAAGAGTTTGAAGGCGAAAAAGCATTTGTCATCATCAAACATACCAACGCGTGCGGAGTGGCCACCGGAAAATCGGTGAAGGAAGCATACCTCAAAGCATTTGAGGCCGACACACTCTCCGCATTTGGTGGGGTGTTGGCAACCAACCAGCCGATTGATTTGCAGGCTGCCGAAGAAATCAACAAATTATTTTTTGAAATTTTAATAGCACCTAGCTTTGATCCGAATGCACTGGAGCTGTTACGTACGAAAAAGAATCGCATTCTGTTGAAACAAAAGCAACCATTGAAAACCGCCAAACAATTTAAAAACCTGCTGAATGGTGTGATTGAACAAGATGTGGACTTTAAAACCGATGCAAAGGAAGATTTGAAGACGGTGACCAAAGTAGCTCCGAGCGAGCAGGAAGTAGCCGCACTTCTATTTGCGAGCAAGGTTTGCAAGCACACCAAATCCAATACCATCATATTAGCAGTGGATGGTCAAATGATTTCAAGTGGCGTAGGCCAAACCAGCCGGGTGGATGCATTGAAACAAGCCATTGAAAAGGCAGGTTCGTTTGGATTGAGTTTGAAAGGAGCCGTGATGGCATCAGATGCATTCTTTCCTTTTCCGGATTGTGTAGAGATAGCTTCACAACACGGCATTCGGGCGGTGATACAACCGGGTGGTTCCATTAAGGATCAAGACTCCATCGACTTTTGCGATCAACATGGAATGACGATGGTCTTCACTGGGTTCCGACACTTTAAGCATTGATTTTTAGTATCTTTACATAAAAGAGAAGAGCATGGTAATCACGATAAATAAGGGAGATTCTAAGAAGACTATTGAACGTAAATTGAAAAGCTTACCAGAGGCAGAAGGATTTCAAGCATTTAAATTCTTAGGCAAGGTAAAGGTAGATGGCGATGGTCTTTCGATTCAAAAAAAAATGAGAAATGGTTGGAAAGAACGTATTCGTTGATACTAACATAATCATTTATTTGATTAATGGACATGAAGGTGCTGCTGAATTATTGGCTGGTAGAAAACTTCATTTTTCTTTTATTTCAGAAATCGAGCTATTGAGTTTTAAGAAATTGACTAAGAAAGACGAGCATACAATTCGGCAAATACTCGATCATGGATTAGTGCTTCAAAGCGATTCGGATATTACTCAATTAGCAATTAAAATCAGGTTGGATTACGGATTAGAAGTACCAGATGCATTGATTGTAGCTTCGGCTATCAAGTATAACATGCCTTTGATTTCGGCCGATGGAGATCTTTCTAAAGTAACAGAACTTCAATTGATACAATATTCTCTTTAATTCATAATTTTCGAAATATTTTACTCAGCTTTATAGAATACAACATAAATGGGACTTTTCGACTTTTTTACTCAAGACATTGCCATTGACCTTGGCACGGCCAATACACTTATCATCCACAAAGACAAAGTAGTGGTAGATGAGCCCAGCATTATCGCTATCGATAAAACCACCAACAAGGTGCTTGCCATTGGCCGCGAGGCGATGCAAATGCACGAAAAGACCCACGACAATATTAAAACGATCAGGCCATTGAAAGAAGGTGTGATTGCCGACTTCCATGCTGCCGAGATGATGATCCGCGGAATGATCAAACTGATCGACACCGGAAAAAAATTATTCCCGCCTTCGTTGCGCATGGTGATTTGTATCCCCTCTGCCATCACCGAAGTAGAGAAACGTGCCGTTCGCGACTCAGCCGAACACGCTAATGCAAAAGAAGTGTACATGATTCATGAACCAATCGCTGCGGCTATCGGTATCGGCATCGACATTGAACAGCCGATTGGAAATATGATTGTCGATATCGGAGGAGGTACTACTGATATTGCCGTAATCGCTTTATCTGGTATTGTGTGCGATCAATCAATTCGCATTGCAGGAGATACTTTCAATAGAGATATTTTAGATTACATGCGCAGACAACATAATCTGCTGATTGGTGAGCGCTCGGCCGAACGTGTGAAAATTGAAGTAGGGTCTGCATTAACTGAATTAGATGACGGCCCGGATGATTATGAAATTCGTGGAAGAGATTTGATGACGGGTATTCCTAAGACGATTAAGATTTCTTATTCTGAAGTAGCCTTTGCATTGGATAAATCCATTTCAAAATTGGAAGAAGCGGTATTGAAGGCATTGGAGCTTTCTCCTCCGGAACTTTCAGCCGACATCTACGAACAAGGAATCTACCTGACGGGTGGTGGCGCGATGCTTCGCGGATTGGATAAGCGCTTGTCTTTAAAAACGAAGTTGCCCATTCATGTTGCGGACGATCCACTCCGTGCCGTAGTTCGTGGCACTGGCGCAGCTCTTAAAAATTTAAACCACTATCGGAAAGTATTGATGACCTAGTAGATGGAGCGGCTCTTTAAATTCGTTTACAAGTATAGGGCATTCTTTACGTTTCTTTTATTGCAGTTGTTTTGTGCATGGTTGGTGGTGGAAAATAACCAATACCAAAGCACGCAGTATTTCAATAGCTCCAATCGAATTGCAGCCAATATCATCAGTACTTCTCAAAACATCCGGGAGTATTTTGCGCTACGCGACATCAACACCGAGTTAGCAGGAGAAAATGCGACACTGCGCAAACAATTGGATGAGCGTAACCAACTTATTGAAGAGTATGGACTATCGCAACTAAAAAATGCAGTGATCATCAATCGTTTTGAGTACATCAGTGCCAAAGTGATCAACAACTCTACGAATCAGTATAAAAATTTTATTACCATTAATAAAGGTGGAGCGCAAGGCTTAACACCCGGAATGGCCGTAATCAGCCAGCAAGGCGCTATTGGTAAAGTGAAATCCGTTTCAGATCAACATGCGGTTCTTATTTCGCTGTTGAATATTGATGACCATGTTTCCAGTAAAATAAAACGCACGGGTCATTTTGGTACGATCCAGTGGGATGGCACTGATCCGCGATTAATCGACTTGCGCTATATTCCTCGTCACGTAAGTCCGGCCGTGGGAGATACCATTGTAACTTCAGGCTACAACGCGGTGTTTCCGGAGGGCATTTTGATTGGGATCATTAAAGATGTTAAATTAAGTGAAGAGTCGCCTTTCTATCAGATCAAAGTGGAGCTTGCGCAGGATTTTAGCAAGCTCGCATTTGTAGAGGTAGTAAAAAGTAATTTAAGAGCGGAGCAGGATTCTCTCGAAGTAACGACCAAAGGAATACAGAGATGAGTAAATCAGGTGTCATTCATTTTTTTCTATTCTTTGTGTATGCATTAGCGCAAGTGCTGCTGTTAAAAAATCTGGTTTTATTCAATACTGCATTTTGTTTTCTCTACGTGGTTTTCATTCTTCTCTTACCGGTAGAAACCAATAACCTTTTGTTGATGTTGATCGGATTTCTTCTGGGCTTTACGATTGATATCTTTTATGATAGTCTGGGGCTGCACGCCATGGCATTGGTAGCGGTAGGTTATGTGCGAAATTACTGGTTGGGCGTAATCACTCCTCAAGGTGGTTATGATTCCGGAGTAACGCCTACTTTAGCATCCAATGGATTGCAATGGTTTTTGATTTATTCGATTCCACTGCTCTTCTTTCACCACACTATTTTATTTTTTGTGGAGGCAGCCGGTTTTTCGAGATTTGGATTTACGCTACTCAAAGTAATCATGAGCTTGTTGTTTACACTGTCGGTTGTGTTGATACTTCAGTACTTTTCCATTGAACGAAGAAGATGAACGAAGGTAGACGCGAAATACTGCAGTTGGTGTTTGTGGTGGTGGGAATCATCTTTCTCATCAAGCTTTTTTTTATTCAAGTGCTGGATAATAAATATGCCGAACTTGCCGATAGTAACGCCATTTTAAGACAAGTGGAATATCCCTTCCGGGGATTGATCAGCGATCGCAATGGAAAGTTGATTGTTTACAACACGCCTGAGTACGATGTTACTGCCATTCAAAAAGACGTAAAGAATTTTGACTCTGCGCGCTTTTGCGAGGTATTTCAAATTTCCCGAGAAGAGTTGCGGAAGCGCTTTAAAGAAATGAAAGCGCGAAAAGAGTTTTCGCCAGTAAAACCTACCCTTTTTATTGACCAGCTTTCTAATGAAGATTTTGCGAAAGTACAAGATCGACTGGATGAATTTCCGGGTTTCTATATCGAAGCTCGAACCACACGAGCATATACCACAAAAGCACTGGCAAACGCATTGGGCTATGTGAGCGAGATCAGCAAAGACAAATTAGATAACGATAAAGAAAAAATTTATCGGCAGGGTGACTACATCGGACAAAGCGGCATTGAATCATTTTACGAAGAACAGTTACGTGGCAAGCGCGGTGTGCGATTCAAGTTGCGAAATGTGAAAGGAGTAGAAAAGGGCTCATTTAAAAACGGAGCCTATGACACCCTCTCTGTGCCAGGCCAAGATTTGGTTGCCTCTATCGATCTGGAATTGCAACAATATGGAGAGATGCTAATGCGCGGCAAAGCTGGAAGTATTGCTGCTATTGAGCCGTCTTCAGGCGAAGTGTTGGCACTTGTTTCCGGTCCTTCGTATGACCCTACCTTACTCACCGGAAAAAATTATAGTTCGAATTTCATGCTCATCAGCAATGATTCAATGAAGCCGCTCTTCAATCGGCCGCTGATGGCGCAATACCGACCCGGATCTATTTTTAAGATTGCACAGGCCATGTCTGCTTTACAGGAAGGAGTCATCACTCCGGAAACGCGATTCCGCTGCGACAAGTCTTTGATCGGTTGCCATGCCGGACACGATAATCAGGATTTGAGAGGAGCAATTGCCAATTCTTGCAATCCGTATTTTTTTAATGTGTTGCGAAAAATGTTAAATAAAAATATATCGAGTTCGCCATTTGAAGATACGCGCATCGGTTTGAAAGAATGGAACAAACACATTCACAGTTTTGGTTTCGGAAAAAATTTAGGCATCGACTTACCCAATGAAAAAGATGGCCTGATACCCACTCCGGAATATTATGATCGGGCCTACAACAACAGACCATGGAAGTTTTCGAATATCTATTCCATTGCCATTGGCGAAGGAGAAAATTTAGTGGTGCCCATTCAGATGGCCAACTTTGCAGCCACCATCGCGAATCGTGGCTACTATTATATTCCACACCTGATTAAATCCGTAGGAAAAAATGGCAAACCGTTGCCGCAATATCTCGAACGTCATTATACCACTATCGATTCAGCTTACTTTCGGGTTGCGGTAGACGCAATGCAACAAGTGGTGGATGCCGGTACCGGGCAGTACCGTGCCCATTTGGCCGATGTAGTGGTTTGTGGAAAAACGGGGACGGTTCAAAATGATCCACTGCCTGACCATTCCGTGTTCATCGCGTTTGCTCCACGCGAAAATCCTAAAATTGCAATAGCCGTGTATGTGGAAGATGCTGGCCAAGGCGCACGCGCAGCTGCTTCTATTGCAAGTTTGATGATTGAAAAGTATTTGTATGGAAAAACCAAAAGGCAGTTTATTGAAGACTACGTTTTGGCAGGCAAATTTTTAGATTGATGTCATGAGACGCGATGATGATATAAGTGGAAGTTTAGATTGGACAACCATCTTTTTGTTCATGGCACTCGTTGTTTTGGGCTGGCTCAATATTTTTGCTGCCATCTACGATGAAACAGCTAATCAAACCATCTGGGATTTATCTCTAAGCTCCGGTAGACAGCTTATGTTTATTGCTGCATCGGCAGTGATCGTGTTGGCAATCATCATCATCGACATGCGTTTTTATGAAACGTTTGCCTATATTTTTTATGGATTGATTCTAATTATGCTTTTTATAGTGCCCGTGATTGGCAAAGAGGTAGGTGGCAATAAGGCGTGGATTGGAATTGGATCATTTGGTGTGCAGCCTTCCGAGTTTGCGAAATTTATTACGGCTTTGGCAGTTGCGAAATTTATTGGTTCTGTTGGTTTTAGAATGGACAATTTGCGCAACCAAGCTGTACTCTTTGCGCTCATTGGAGTGCCCATCATTTTGATTCAATTACAGAAAGACACAGGAACCGCTTTAGTCTTTACGTCATTTGTTTTGGTCTTCTACCGCGAAGGGATGTCTCCATTTATCTTGATCGTAGGGATATGCGCGGCTACCATTTTTATTCTCACGCTTCTAATACCGAATCAGCTGTATCTGCATGGAGCGATACTGATCACATTGCTCGTACTGATTTATTTCGGTAAAAAGAAATTCAAACGAATTGCGGTGCTCACCATTGGTGCCTTGCTGATTAGCGGTGTGATTGAAAGCGTTGACTATGTAGTAAACGATGTTTTAAAACCACATCAGCAAAACCGCGTCAAAGTATTGATCAATCCCGACATTGACCCGCTTGGTGTTGGTTGGAACGTAACACAATCTAAAATTGCCATAGGCAGCGGTGGATTTTTTGGTAAAGGTTTTTTAAAAGGCACCCAAACAAAGTTTGATTTTGTGCCGAAGCAAAGCACCGACTTTATATTTTGTACGATCGGTGAAGAATTTGGCTGGATTGGAAGTTTGGTTGTTGTAGCTCTCTTCGTGGCATTGATGCTACGCGTTGTATTTCTTGCGGAACGGCAGAAGAGTCGCTTTGCCCGATCGTATGGGTATAGCGTAGCCTGTATTTTATTTTTTCACTTTGCCATTAATATCGGAATGACGATCGGATTGTTTCCGGTTATTGGAATCCCTTTGCCCTTCTTTAGCTATGGCGGATCTTCGTTATGGGGCTTTACGATTTTGCTGTTTATCCTTTTGAAATTGGATGCACACCGTGGAGAGGTGTTGCAAAGGATTTAGCGCTTTAACTAAATCTTTTTTCCAGCACTTCTAAAAACTCTTCATACTCTTCGCTTTCGCGATCCCAGTCAAGGTAGTGGTCTCCTAAAAAGGCCAGTGCATGATTGAGAGTTTCAAAAGAATCCAACCGATCAATGGTTTCAGAAAAAATCTCAAAGTCACCTTTAAAGAGAATTTTGGTGAACATGAATTTTTGATTGATGGTGAGACTATCTTTTAGTTTAGTGGTTTTTTGGCGCGCCAGATTTTCAGCTAATGTTGGTTTGTTTTCTTTGACGCTTGGCTCCACTTTTACCGGCTCCGCTTTGACGGGTTCTGGTTTTAGGGGTTCTGGTTTTAGGGGTTCTGGTTTTTTTAATTCCAGTTGCTTTACAACAGTCCGCACTTCGAATAATCTGTCCACCCGAAGTGGAACCAATTTTGAAAATTGTCCGACAAATCCTTCAAAGTCTTCGGGTGTAAAATTAACCTCCTCTAAAATAGAGTCGAGCATGCCAAAGGCTTCGTTGCCAGTCAGTACATCAATTTTTTGTTCCTCCAACTTGGAAACCAGACGCTCCAAAGGTGCCTGATTGATTCGTAAATACTTTACTTCACCTTTTAGGTATTCAGTTTTGAGGTACCCTTTTCCATAGCGATCCAATGTTTCAGAATAGAAATCATAGGGTGCCATGATCAAATAGATGGTTTTGGTCACGGCTGTTTCCAAAAGGGGTACAAAGTCTTTCCGGCTAACGGATATATAATTAGACAGCGTGTTTTGAAATTGTATCAACGCTTCTTTTACAGCAGATGCCTGATAGTCGAAGTACGGGCTTTTCAGTTTTTCAGATTCCTGTTTCCAGGCGTGCATCAGCTCACGAATGATAAACATATTCACCTGCTTTATTTCGCACAGTGTGAGTATTTCAGGGCCGCTGATCGTTTCTTTTTTACTAAAAAACTGATCAGCTAATTTAGAAGCATAATGCTCGCTATATTGTCCGATTGCTTGTGAGCTGATTTTTTCGTCCATAAAGATTGATCAAGGTGCGTTCTAAAGATGGCAAAGATAGTAATTGAAAACCTGAGTGGAAAAGTGGTGAATATTCACCCACAATCTCGTTCTATTTTGGCTGCCCTCCAAAATGAGCGGGTGGACTGGATGTATGCCTGTGGAGGTAAGGGGCGGTGTACTACCTGCAAACTGATTGTGGTGGCCGGACAAGAGCATCTTTCAGAAAAAACACCTTCTGAGATTCGCTATGAACAGGAGGGAAAGCTCGCTCCTAATGAACGGCTGGCGTGTCAGGCAAGAGCATTAGGCGACCTACGAGTGCGGGTTCCGGATGAAGGCAAGCTGCCTCATCTAAAATATGATGATTGACCTTGTTTACTCTGTTCAAGTTCCAGCTAATTTTTACCTTGCACTATGTTTATAGAACCACACATTGGTCGCAATGCCAGAGCCGAGAAGAACGGCTGGATTGAAGTAGTGTGTGGTTGCATGTTTTCCGGTAAAACGGAAGAACTTATCCGAAGGCTCAACCGGGCTTTGATTGCCCAACAGAAAGTAGAAATTTTTAAGCCCGCTATTGATAAGCGTTATGACGATCAAAAAATCGTATCGCACAGCGAGCGCGAGATCCGTTCTACTCCGGTCAATTTTGCCGGAGATATTTTGTTGTTGGCCGGTGATTGCGATGTAGTCGGTATTGATGAGGCGCAATTCTTTGATGATGCCATTGTAGAAGTTTGCAACACGCTGGCCAATGCCGGTAAACGTGTGATTGTGGCCGGCCTTGATATGGATTATGAAGGCAAGCCCTTCGGGCCGATGCCCAATTTACTGGCGGTGGCTGAGTTTGTTACGAAAGTGCATGCCATTTGCGCACAAACGGGCGAGTTGGCTTCTTTCTCTTTTCGCCTGACTGAAAACAAATCGCAGGTTTTGCTGGGAGAAAAAGATAAGTACGAAGCCCGCAACAGAAGGACTTTTGTGGAAGGAATGAATGAGGTGAAGAGAAAGAAGAGTTAGCAGAACCCATGTTACTCAAGACAAAAGGAATTGTATTTCGGTTTACCAAATTCGCAGAGTCTTCGATTATCGTTACGATTTTCACGGAACAACTTGGGTTACAATCGTACATCGTAAATAGTGCCCGAAGCAAATCAGGAAAAGGAAAAATCGCTCTCTATCAACCACTCACACTCCTCGATCTGGTGGTGTATCACAAAGAAAACGCCAACATCTTACGCCTAAAGGAAGTGCGATGTGTTCATCCCTATCAAACCATCACGTCTGATTTTAAAAAATCAACAGTGGCACTTTTCTTAAATGAGATGATTAACAAATCTGTGAAAGAGCAAACCCATTCGCAGGAGTTGTGTCACTTTCTGTTTGAGTCTTTTATTACACTCGATCAGGAAAATATCCAAGTGGAAAATTTTCACTTACTGTTCCTCATTAAGTTAAGTCGCTTGTTAGGATTCGGTCCCAGCCAAACCACCGAAATCCTGACCCCCTTTTATGCCGATGATGCAGAAGAAATCATTTTAGAACAATTGCTTCACGCAGATTATTCTGACATCATTGGAATGAATCAGGCGCAACGAAGAAATTTATTGGATGTGTTATTACGGTTCTATGCGTTACACATTGATGGTTTGGGGGAGATAAAATCCATTCCGGTTGTTCGGGATTTAATTAATTAGAATTTAACGTATGACAACTTTTGAAATACCCATTCAGGTTCGCTGGTCAGACATCGATCAAAATCGGCATTTACGTCATTCGGCTTACTATGATTATGGTGCCACTACGCGCATTGCCTGTTTTTCGCAGCAAGGGCTTACCAATTTAAAATTTGAAGAACTTCGAATTGGACCCATTCTTTTTCGTGAGGAAGCCATTTTCAGACGTGAGATTAAATTTGAAGATAAAGTAACAGTCGATTTGGTTGTCACGAAAGCCACTCCTGATTTTTCGCGATGGAGTATTCGTCATCACATTTATAAAGAAGACCGAACCGTGGCGGCTATCATTCATATGGATGGCGCATGGATTGATATGACCAAACGGAAGTTGACGATTCCGAATGATTTTATTCAACAGATCTTTACTTATTTTCCGAAAGCAGCAGATTTTGCTTGGACGCCTACAAAACCATCAACTTCTCAATAATTCCATCTACCGAAATTCCTTCGGCTTCTGCTTTGAAGTTTCGAACGATACGGTGGCGCAAAACGGGTTTAGCTACTGCTTGAACATCTTCGATATCGGGAGAGTATTTTCCGTTGATAAGGGCATTACACTTCGCACCTAAAACTAAAAATTGTGAGGCCCGCGGACCGGCACCCCACTCCAACCATTCGTTGGCAATAGCTGATCCATTTTTGCCAGGGCGAGTTGCTTGTGCCAGCTTCACGGCATATTCCACAACATTATCGGCAATGGGCACTCTGCGTACCAGGTGTTGAAAAGCGATGATATCTTCAGCCGACAAAATTTTATTTACTTGTTGTGAGAAGTCGGCTGTGGTATTTTTTACAATGTTGATTTCTTGCTGATAGCTCGGGTAATCCAAGAAGATATTGAACATGAATCGATCGAGCTGTGCTTCGGGCAAAGGGTAAGTTCCTTCTTGTTCAATCGGGTTTTGAGTTGCCAGCACAAAGAACGGCTGCGGTAGCGGATAATTATTTCCGGCAATGGTTACGGCATATTCCTGCATTGACTCCAGAAGCGCAGCTTGCGTTTTGGGAGGCGTGCGGTTAATCTCATCCGCCAAAATGATATTGGCAAAAATGGGGCCCTTCACAAATTGGAAGTTCCGCTCTTTATCCATCGTTTCAGCACCTACAATATCCGAAGGCATTAAATCAGGAGTAAACTGAACACGTTTAAAGTGCAGATCGAGCGATTTGGAAATAGTTTGCACTAGCAATGTCTTAGCCAATCCCGGCACACCGACTAAAAGCGAATGACCTTGACAAAAAATTCCGGTAAGAACCAGCTTCACCACTTCATCTTGCCCTACTACTACTTTTGCGATTTCACTGCGCAGGTCCTGATATGCTTTTGCCAGCGCATCGGCTGCTTCTACATCATTCGAATATTGTTTGGCCATTTTTTACAGATTATAAAATTCAAGTTCAGTCATCCAAGATAGAAGATACCCTGAATTGTAGCCCTTAAATTTACTCCAAGATTTTACAATAATTATACGAGGGGTCAATATTGATGAAAACGTCTTGTCTGGATTTGTTGAACCACTTGCCAATCACTTTATCTTTTTTCTCAGCCAATGCAGCCGATTGAATGCGATGCCAATCGTCTTTCAAGTTGGCTTGGTGGGGTGGTATTTTCGCTTTGAAATAAAGGACACGCACGGCATCTTTTCCATCTTCTGTACGATATGTAAGCGGCTTACTGATTTGCCCAACCTTCATAGTATCCAGAGCCAGGTAAACAACGGGATCAATTTCACGCAGTGATACGTGAATACCTCCATCCGGATCTGTAAAGTAGCCACCATGACCTTTTGTTCCCATATCATCGGAATACTCTTTGGCCGCATACTCAAATTTGATGCTGTCGCTGAGAATGCGGGTACGCAAGCTATCCAAATAATTTTCGGCACGCTTTACATCTTCACTTGAAGGAATGCCTTGCAACAAAATGTGACGCGAATTGTACTCATTACCTCTTCGATCGATCAATTGCATGATGTGAATACCAAACGAAGTTTCGAAGGGTTGAGAGATTTCACCTTTACGCAATTTGAAAGCCATGGCTTCAAACTGAGGCACCATCTGACCACGACCCACAAAGCCCATCTCACCACCATTAGCCTTCACGCTTGGGTCTTCTGAATATTTCTCAGCCAGGGTATTAAAATCTTCACCACTTAAAATACGATCGCGAATTTCGCTGAGTCTTCTTTTGGCCTCTTCCTTTTGCGAATTGCTGATCTTTACATTTTTTACGATTTGGCCTATCTCTACATCCGATGAATAGAAAGGCAAACTGTCTTTCGGAATTTTATTGAAGAACCGCTTCACTTCGGCCGGTGTAATTTTAATGTCTTTGGTAATGCGTCCGGTCATTTCACGAGCCAATAACTGCTCACGAATTTGATCGCGTAACTCAACTCGAATTTGTTCCAGACTCTTGCCATATCTTCTCTCCAATTCTTCCGGGGAATTACCCGAATTCTGAAGAATGGCATTCATACGTTGGGTGGTATTTTGATCTACCTCTAAATCCGTAACAATAACCGAGTCAATCTCAGCTTTAGCCACCATCAGCTTGTTCATGATTAAGCGATTGAAAAGCTGGCATTTTGATTCATCCGAATTGGGGTTTCCTTCTGCCAAATAGGCTTGATAAGCAGATTCCAACTCAGACTTTATCACAATGTAGTTATCTACTTTGGCGATAATCTTATCGACAACGAAGCCCGTTTTCTCTTTTTCTTGAGCATGTGCAGCAATCGCAATGCTTAATGAGACTATACTAACGGTCAAAAACCTCGAAATCCTTTCGTTTAGCAGCATTTTCATATACCTCGTCCTCCAATTTTTTGGCAAGTTCTACTTTTCTTTTGTTTAAAATAATGTTTTTGATGTCCTCTTGAACAAATTCCACGGGGGAAACATTGTCGGATATTTTATAGGTGTCAATTTTCAGGAAGTACAAATAACCTTCATCGCTGGTTTCGTAATACCGGTAATTGTGAAGAAACTGAATCTTGTTCGGAATTTCCGCCAATGGCGAGTTGGCAGTTAGTTTATCAAATTCAATCCAAGTAGAATCGGGCAATTGGTAGGCTTCTGAAAAGCGTAAGCAATACGATTTTAACTCATTCTGATCAGCCGGCTTGGTGGAATACATCAATTCTTTAATCCGCTGAATGCGGGGAGCCGTTTTGGCCACCTTGATATAGGTTCCCTGAATGATGTTTTGCTTCAACACAAAATTATCCAAATGGCTTTTGTAGTATGCTTCTATTTCAGCGGGAGAAATACTGTCGTTCAGATTTTTTTTGATATAGTAGTTCTGAAATTCGTAGCCAATCAGGCTGTAGCGATAATCCAACACTTTACGCTCTACCTCCGCTTCATTGATATCGATATTTTTGGCAGCTTCATTCAACAACAGTTGTTTTCTGATCCAACTGTTAACGTACGATGAAACACGACCAGCGCTATCTTCTTTATTGGCAGTAGAAGGCACAATACCGTTTAGTTCATCCAAATAAAGATAAGCATCGTTTACCCGGGCAATCGCTTTGCGCTCTTGGTCAGCCGATGAATTGGCTTTTTTCATACGAATCAGGTCGCATGAAGCAACCAGACAACTGATGCAGATCCCTATCCAAATGGTTCGTAATCCAATTTGATTGATTGCTCTCATTATTTTTTAACCAGCGCATTCAGCACCGCCTTTTTTCCATTTTTGTTGATGGCCACAGGGTATTTCTTTCGAAGACTGGCTAACCACATCTTTTCTAATTCAGCCTGATAATCTGTAATAATAGATGCACGGGCTTCTTCGAAAGTTTTAATTCCAGGAGCCACCAGTCGAACTGCTTCAACAAGGTAATAATTCTTATCTAGTTCCACGTCATACAATCCGGCTGCCCAAGTGATTTTATCGATGACTTTACTCTCTCCTTTTTCATAGTTGCGGAATGGCTGCACCGACTTGAATTTTTTAATATCCTCATTTTTGATGGAGTCACCCGCTTCTACCTTTTTGCGAAAGGCATCCACCACGCTTTTATCCGTTGCCATAAATATGCGCGCTTCAATACGATCTCCGGCTTTGTATTTTTCCAGATGCGACTGGTAAAACTTTTGTTGTCCGGCCGAATCGGCAGATGCTTTATTCCAGATTTCTTTCTCCATGATTTCGAAGAAAAGAATCCCTTCGTAGTATTCATTGAGTAAGTTCTTGAAGTCCGGTTTTTCCCGCATTAGTTTTTCTTCCTCTGTTTCGTTTACTTTTTCATCGACAAAGTTCAGATACAATTGATCCATGTAGGTAGCAGGACTGACGTCTGAACGAACTTGATTTTTACGAATGTAGGCTGCGAAGTCAGCGCAGGTATATTTTTTGGTGCCTACAGTGAACAATGTTTTTTTGTTTGCTTCATCACTCCATTTTTTTACCCATTTGCCTTGCGTTAAAGTGGAATCAGCCGATGCAAAAACAAGTTTTTTTGTTTCATCCATTTCGGTCCACTGAAAATCTTTTCGTCTTTTGCTCGCCATGGACTTTTGCGACACTTGCAAGCGTTCGTCACGAGCTACTTTTCGTTTGAGCGAAGATTCTATTTCCGCGTAGGAAGGAAGTGGAATTTTTTTCTCTAACCGAATGATATGCCAGCCAATCGCAGACTTAAATGGATCACTGATATCGCCCGGTTTTTGCATGCTGAAAGCAGTGCTTTCAAACTCCGGAACCGAGGCAAGTGCTCCCACGCCAAATGGACGAAGTCTTCCGCCACTATTTTTTGTATTGCCATCATCTGAAAATTCTTTACAGAGATCGTCCCAGCTACGGCCCGCTTTCAACTGATCAAAAATTTCGAAGGCGGTGTTTTTTATTTTATTGTCATCCGGATTGGCAGCGCGCAAAAGAATGTGTGAAATTTCCACCTCGCCTCGCGCGGGTTTTTTGTCGGTTACTTTCAGTAGGTGATACCCAAACCGGGTGCGCACAATCGATGAAAGACTTCCTACTTTTGTGTTGTAGGCCGCCAGCTCAAAAGGATACACCATTTGCATAGCTGTAAAATAACCGAGTTCACCACCATTTATTTTGGCACTTGGATCTTCCGAAAGTTCACGCGCCAGTTTTTCAAAATCTTCACCAGCCTCAATGCGTTTTTTGATGTCTGAAATTTTCTTGTAAGCGGCTGCTGTATCTGCCGGGCTTGACTCCGGGGTGGTTGAAATGAGAATATGCGAGGCACGCAGTTCTTCGGTCAGTCGCTGGTAAGTTTCCTTGGTTAATTTATCCAACAAGTCGGGCTCCGCGCGGTATGGTTTTTTCAAATCTTCCCGATAGGTATTCAATTCTTTGATAAACTTAGCCGTTGTATCGAGGCCCATGGCTTTCGCCTCAGCCACCTTCAGTTTAAAGTTGACAAACAAATCGAGGTATTCGTTGATTTTGGCTTCGGTAAAATCATCCGGTTTATTTTGATGATTTTTCTGATAGAGATAAATAAACTCATCCGTATAGGTAGGCACTTTATTTACCGTAAAAACCGCCAGGGGCTTAGCGGATTTTTTTTCTTGTGCAAAACCAACCGTTGCCAGTAACGAAAATAAAAGGAGACACAGCTTTCGCATGTACGATAAATTTAGGTCGCAAAAATAAGGGTAAAAATCTAGAGATCGAACGCCCTTAGGGGGTCATTCAGATGGTTTTAGTCAGCCGGCACACATTCTTGCCGCCTTCGTGCAGGTACTCAATTTTGTCCATAATGGACTTGACCAAACGTATGCCCAGGCCTCCTTTGCGCTTTTCGTGCACCAGATTGTCCAGCTTGGGCTCCTGAAACTGATTAATGTCAAACATCGATCCATCGTCAATAATTTCGAAGATAAATTGGCCCTTTACGGGGATATGGATGTTTAACGCAATAAAGTGATCCGGATTGCAATGATGCGCATGAATCATCAGATTAGAGCACATCTCGTCTAGTGCCAGCACAATAGCCCCCAACTCCAGATCAGACACTTCCTGTCCGTCCAGCGACTTGCGGATAAATTCCCGCACGCCTTTTAAATTGTTCAGGCTACACCCGGTATTATAGTGATAGCTCATCGGCTAGTTTTTTCGCTTCTTGTTTATTTTCCCGAATGTTCAACAAATCAGCCAATCCTAAAATGCTAAATGTATTGAGCACGCGCTCTTTCATGCCAAACAGCACGAAACTGATATTCTTGTCTCTTAATTCTTCGATATATGACATAAATACGCCCAAACCTGCGGATGAGATATATTCCAATGCCTGACAATCGACTAATATTTTTTTGTACCCTTCACCCACACTTTTGGCGATGGCCAAATCTAACTCAATGGAAGAACTGGCATCAATTTCACCTACGATAGCGATGATGTCGGCTCCGTCTTCTTGTAGTCTTTTAATGTGAACCATGTAGTTGTAACGGTTAAGGTTTTTTAATGTTTATGCTTATCTGAATTTTACCGTCATAGACGTGTAATCATCATTAATATCTTCTGATCCTGAAAATTTATAAAGTGTACTAATTACACTTTCTTCAATTTCTTTGGAACTTTTTTCCGCGTTATTTTGTAGCACCTCTGCCAACCTTTCGTTGCCAAATTCTTCTCCTTTGTTGTTTTTGGCTTCTGTAATACCATCGGTGTACAACACCATCACATCCCCTGACTCATAGGTAAATTCATTATCCTCCACAAAATTGCGATAGTCTTGGCTGCGCACCATTCCTAATGCAGTGCCCTTGTCTTTCAGATACTCGGCTTTTTGTTTAGATGATTTGTATAACAACACAGGGCAGTGACCCGCCCGTGAGTAAAACACTTTTTTACTTTCGGTATTGATCACAAAATAAGTGGCCGAAATAAACGATCCGCGCTCTAAACAAAATACCAACGCCTTGTTTGCTTTGGCCATGAAATCGCGTGGGTTGGGCCCCAGTTGTGCCAGACTGTGAAAGATTCCCTTCATCTGCGACATGTGGAATGCAGCCGTAGTTCCTTTTCCCGACACATCGGCAATGATCAGCGCAATTTCATGATCGCTGATGCGAAGTGTATCATAATAGTCGCCACCTACTTCATCAGCAGAAGCGGAGAAAGCAGATATTTCAAAATCGGCATGTTGCTCGAGGCGTGCGGGTAGCAAACTTTGCTGAACCGTCTTTGCAATTTTTAACTCTTCTTTATAGCGCGCATTTTGAAAAGCTTCCTCCATCAAACGGAAATTCTCAATGGAGATACCGGCCTGATTCGCGAAAGCAGAAACAATACGCGTCATCTCTTTATTGAAACCTTCCGGCAATTCTTTCAGCAGGGCCAACGTGCCGATAGTCTCATCTTTTACCTTGATGGGAAACGCAAGCAATGAACGGAAGCGCGTGCTTTTCAACGAGCTGAGATGCTTCGATAGATTTTTCGTTTTATCGCTACTTTGATCAAGCGCACCTTTGATTTTGTGTTTTTCCAGATGCGCGTGGATCTCTTTGGTTTCTTTTTCGGTGATCTGGTAGGTAAACAATCGCTGTTCGTTCGCAGCACCTTTGATCTCCAGCCAGGCGGCATCCGCAAAAACAGAACTTACCGAACTTTCCAACAAAATATTATAAACACTTTCTTCGCTTTGTTCAGTTTGAATGGATTGACTGATGCGTTGAAAGTTGACTACCTCTTCCAACTTTTGCTCAAACACAGAAGAGGTTGGCAAATTGAAAAGCACCACCAAAAACGAGAACGACATGTACGTAAGCACAAAGGCAAGCAGTGCAATGTTGAAGACATGACTTTGAAAACTCACAAACGCACCCGACTGCTGCGTGATTTGGTCTGACCAGATCGTAACTGAATACAGAAAATAAACGAGGTAGAAGATGGACAACAGGAGCAAAAGCAAACTGGTCCACTTTTGCTTAAAGTTGAGATAGGCCACCCAGCGCATATTGGCCGAAAGCACCAATCCCAACAAACTGGTTAGTACAATCGCGATGGTAGAGATTGCTTCCGACAGAACAACATGTATGCTGTCGTACAGCAAAATGCCCAAGAGCAGAAACTCGAATACCAGCCACGCGCGAATTAACCACTTTGATTTTTGATATAAGATCAGACGTTTCCAGCAGGTGAAAGCCGCCAACAAAAAGTTGATGAAAAGCGCCAGGTTGATCTGATAGACAAAGTCAATAAACAGAACATTGGTAGACAACTTGGTGCTTCCCAAAAGAAAAAGAACCAATCGCACTGCCAACGAAATCACCGTGGCGATTAATCCCGTAGCGAACACTTTCCACAACAGGTCTGTAAAGTTTAGACCCTCATCGCGTTCAATTCGAAATTTGTAGTAGTAAAAAAGAGAAACCACATACAAATCGAGCATGACGCGCGGCAGCCACACCGGTACATCGGGTGGGAGCGCCTTCAGATCGCTGAAAAGAACCGTGATGTCGGCAAAAACCAAGATTACCCAGCTAATGGCTGCGCATAGCGAAGTCAGACGGATAATAGCTTTGGTTTTGAACATAGTAGCCAGCAAAAAACCAATCGGCATACGATTGGCTTTGCAATAATAATTATAAATAAGCTACGAATAATGGCCTGCCAGCTTACTTTCTGCTATAATTAGGCGCTTCGCGGGTAATACTAACATCGTGTGGATGACTTTCGTGAACACCGGCTGCGGTAATTTTTACAAACTTGGCTGTTTTTAATTTCTCAATGTTCTTGGCTCCGCAGTAGCCCATACCTGCTTTAAGACCTCCCACCAATTGATACAGGATTTCGGCTACCGAGCCTTTAAATGGCACGCGTCCGGAAATGCCTTCGGGAACTAATTTCTTGATATCGTCCTCCACATCCTGGAAATAGCGGTCTTTCGATCCGTCTTCCATTGCTTCGAGCGAACCCATGCCCCGATAAGATTTAAATCTTCTGCCTTCGTAGATGATCAATTCACCGGGCGCTTCCTCGGTTCCGGCCAGCAACGATCCGATCATCACACTGTCAGCACCGGCTGCCAATGCCTTCACGATATCACCAGAGAAACGAATACCTCCATCGGCAATGGCTTTTACACCCGATCCTTTCAGCGCTTTCGCGGATTCGTAAACGGCTGACAATTGAGGAAGACCAATACCCGCTACGATACGTGTGGTACAAATACTACCAGGACCAACACCCACTTTCACTGCGTCTACACCTATTTTGGCCAACGCACGAGCGGCTTCTCCCGTGGCGATATTTCCGACAATCAATTCCAGTGATGGATACTTCTTCTTCACTTTCTTCGTAGCTTCCATCACACCTTTGGAGTGGCCGTGGGCCGTATCGATGCTGATCACATCTACTCCAGCATTTTTCAATGCTTCGATGCGATCCAAAATATCTGGTGTAACACCAACCGCTGCACCCACACGCAATCTTCCAAAGCTGTCTTTGCAAGCGTTGGGTTTGTTTTTCTTTTTCAGGATGTCTTTGTAGGTAACAAGTCCTGTCAACTTGCCTTTTTTATTGACGATCGGCAGTTTTTCAATTTTGTAATTCTGCAAAAGAAGTTCGGCTTTCTCTAATGTGATTCCTTCGGGTGCTGTGATCAGATTTTCTTTTGTCATGATCTGCTCGATGGGCGTAGCCATGTTCTTTTGAAAGCGCAAATCGCGGTTGGTGATGATGCCAACCAGTTTTCCGTTATCATCTATCACAGGAATACCTCCAATCTTGAATTCACGCATTATTTTCTCAGCATCTCGCACGGTAGAACTAATGTGTAGCGTCACCGGGTCGAGAATCATACCGCTTTGGGAGCGTTTCACCTTGCGCACCTGATCGGCCTGCGCCTCAATGGACATATTTTTATGAATAAAGCCCAGTCCGCCTTCCAATGCCATGCTGATGGCCAGTTCGGCTTCCGTTACGGTATCCATCGCAGCGGAAATAATAGGAATATTCAGCTTGATATTCTTGGTTAAATAACCGCTCGGGTCGGTTTCGCGGGGAAGTACATCGCTGTAAGCTGGAACTAAGAGCACATCATCATAGGTGAGTGCTTCGAACAAAAATTTGGAAGAATCGAGCGCCATGGCAAATAATTTACGAGTGATTATTTGCGGGGCAAAAGTAAAGGGTTGAGCCGTAAGAAACTAATTTTATTTTGCTTCAAATTCTGCCATTCCTCCTGCATCGGTTTGCATTCCTCACAAAAGCACTCAAAGTATTCGAATTAAAAGTTAATTTAGTTTGGAAACGCCTTCATTCTTTAAAGGTTAACTATCATGAAAAAACTTCTCTTCATTTTATTGTTGGCGACATCATCGTTAGTAGCACAGACTAAAAATGAACTTTCAGTTGCCGGCCTTCAGCAGCCGGTGGAAATCATTCGCGATGAGTTTGGCGTCAACCACATTTATGCAAGGAATGAACACGACTTATTTTTTGCTCAGGGCTACTGTGCCGCCAAAGACAGACTCTTTCAATTTGAGATGTGGCGCAGGCAAGCTACCGGCACCATGGCGGAGTTATTAGGAGCAAAAGAACTGCTGCGCGATCAAGGCGCTCGCTTGTTTCGCTTTCGCGGTGACTTGAAAAAAGAATTAAATCATTATCATCCAAACGGGGCAGCCATTGTTCAGGCGTTTACCAATGGAGTTAACAGTTACATATCAGCTACGGAGACGAATCCGGAATTATTACCAATCGAATTTACTTTGCTCAAAACAAAACCACAGCGCTGGACCACTGATATAGTTATTTCCAGACATCAGGGGTTGCTGGGAAACATTGGTGAAGAAATTCAATTTGGCAGATGGGTAGCTGCGATGGGCGAGGAAAAAGTGAAAGAGCTCGTTGTATTTGAGCCGGGTAATCCCAATTTGAAATTAGATCCTGTCATCGATGCGAAGTCATTAAGCAAGCATGTTACAGAATTATACGATGCCTTTCGCAAGCCGCTTGTATTCAGTCCCGCGGATATTTCCATTTCAGCTAATTTAAATTGGAACGAATATGAAAGTTTAGCTTCCGCAGATGAGCAAGCCTACCGCCATTTGATGGCCACTGAGCGAGCAACCATTGGAAGTAACAACTGGATTGTGAGTCCATCTCTTTCTAAAAGTGGATTTCCTTTGTTAGCCAACGATCCTCATCGTGCGATTGCAGCGCCATCACTGCGCTATATGGTTCATTTGAATGCGCCTGGTTGGAATGTGATCGGTGGAGGCGAGCCTACTATTCCGGGAGTTTCTATTGGGCACAATGAGTATGGCGCGTGGGGCCTTACCATTTTTGATATCGATGCCGAAGATTTGTACGTGTATCAATTAAATCCGCAAAATCAAAACCAATACAAATATCAAGGCAAGTGGGAAGATATGCGTGTAATCAAAGACACAATTCGTGTAAAAGATGGCGCTCCCGTTTATGTAGAGCATCGCTACACTCGCCACGGTCCGGTCACCTATTTCGACAAAGAAAATAATACAGCTTACGCCATGCGCTGTGGTTGGATGGAAATTGGCAGTGCACCGTATCTTTCCAGTTTGCGAATGGATCAGGCCACCACGTGGCAGGAGTTTAAGAAAGCGTGTTCGTTTAATCATATTCCCGGAGAGAATATGATCTGGGCCGATAGAAAAGGAAACATTGGGTGGCAAGCTGCGGGCGTAGCACCTATTCGAAAAAATTGGGATGGACTTCTTCCGGTGCCGGGAGATGGTCGCTACGAGTGGAGCGGATATTTACCGATTCAATCGTTGCCTTCGGTATACAATCCATCGAAGGGTTTTTGGGCTACGGCTAATGAGAATTTGATTCCCAACAACTATCCTCATCGCGATGCGGTAGGATGGACGTGGGCGGATTCCTATCGTGGTGATCGCATTCGTGAAGTGCTGGGCTCCGGCAAAAAATTTGAGTTGAAAGACATGATGCAACTGCAATTTGATTATGTGTCTATTCCGGCTCGTACACTCGTGCCGATGCTCAAAAATCTTTCTGCCACATCGCCACAAGCAGAACAAGCGCTACAGCTTTTATTGAAATGGAATTTTGAAATGAGTGCTAATTCTACCGAGGCTGGAATTTATGCGGCTTGGGAGAAGCGCATCACCGAAGATATTCTTGGTTTAGCGGTGCCGGAACAAATGAAAAGTTCTGTGAAGTATATTCCGCTAGCGCGAATAGTTCAATGGATTCAACAGGCTAATCCTGTTTTTGGCAGCAATGGCTCAGCGGGACGAGATCAGTTTTTAAGATCAACGTTGGAGAAAGCAATTCAGGATTTGAGTGTGAAGTTGGGTGATGACATAACCAAGTGGAACTACGGACAAAACGCTTATCACCATGTGCTGATCAAACATCCATTGAGCAATGCGGTGAATCCGGAGATTCGGAAAAAACTCGAAGTGGGACCACTACCTCGCGGAGGAAACGGATCAACACCGGGCATGACGACTAACAGCGACAATCAGACATCAGGAGCAAGTTTTCGTATAGCTGTGGATTTGGCTGATTGGGATCATACCATGTTTACGAATACACCCGGCCAAAGTGGTGATGTGAACAGTCCGTTCTATAAAAATCTATTTGAACGCTGGGCTACCGATCAGCATTTTCCGGTTTACTTTTCGCGAAGCAAAATCGAAAAGGCAATGAGCGAAAAATGGATTTTAAAACCCGCTCGTTAGATCTTTAAACAAATCGGGTGCGTACCAAACTACAGCCCCGTATCCTGCAAAACGTATGACACGTGTGATGCAAATCAGCAGGAAGTATTTGAAATTTAAATTTACTGAGCCGGCCAGCATACAAGTAGCAGAGAATGGAACCGGAGTAACCGCACCCACAAAAACGAGGTAGCCGCCATAGGTTTTTAATTTGCCTTCGTATTGCTTTAAATATTTTTCACGAATGCGCTCTTGGTAAAATTTTGTTTTGGAAAATACTTTGCCAATGTAGTATCCTAAAATTCCAGCCGCATACGAAATCAGCGTGAGGATAGTAAGGTTAATGACGAAGCCACTTAAATCGATGTTATCCAAAATCCAAATCATCATAAAGATTTCGGGCGGCAGGATGCCGAAAACAATTTCAGAAATTGTATAGATCCCATATAAAATACCCGGATTGGCCCGAATCGTATCAATGTGCTCTTTGAAGTTTTGCTGAATATAGCCTTCTAATAAAACAAATACGACAATGATAACGGCAAACCATGCCAACCCCTTGAATAGATTCCGGAAGAGAAAACTCGACCGTGTTTCTTCTTTTTCTTCTGTTTGCTTCATACTAGTTTAAAATCGGATGCCGTTTGAAAGGCTTTGTTTCATCAAATAGTTTGCGATAGGTGATATGGGTTTTTGAAACAAAGCCGCCCACCTGTTCCACCACATTAATCATTTTTGGGTTGAAATCGCCAATCCAATTCATTTCATAATCTACGTATCGCTTATAAATTTCTTGCCATAACTTTCTTGCTGCTGAAATCATCGCTCCATCCGCTCCTTTGCCCTGATGTTCGGGCACTACACCAAACAAAATACCAAATGCCTTGGTGTTGAGTTTGCGCCATTGATACCAAACGAAAACCAACTTGCCGTACCAGTTTAAATTTCCATTCACATGTTTAAAAATCTGGTTGATTTCCGGCAGCGACAAGAAAAACGAAATTGGCTCCCCTTTATAGAAACCGAAGAAGAGCAATTTCTCATCTAAGATCGGTTTCATCTGTTTCACAATCAATGCAGCTTGCTGCGAGGTGATCTCCGGGTTTTCTGCGCGATTGGCCCACGCCTTATTGTAAACAGTTCGCAGATATTCACCCAGATGTTTAACTTCATCTTTACGCAAATGTCTGAACTCATATCCTTCTTCTTGTGCAATCAGTTCTGCTTTGCGAGCCAACTTAGGTGAAAGTGGGTCCTGAATTTTGCGCGCAAAAGTAAATTGATTGAAATAAGTTTTGAAGCCGTACTCTTCAAAGAAAGTTTTGTAGAAGGGAGGATTATAGTTGCACTGATAATTTGGTTCGCGATCAAATCCATCCACAAGCAAACCCCACCAGCGATCGCGGCTGCCGAAGTTAATGGGACCGTCCATCGCTTGCATACCTTTTTGTTGCAACCACTTTTTACATTGATCAAACAACAGAAAGGCCGCTTCTTTATTTTCGATGCATTCAAAAAATCCCATTCCACCGGTGGGTTGTTCGTTGCCTTTATTCACCGTTTTTTGATCGATGAATGCTGCCACTCTTCCAATGGTCGTTCCTTTTTCATCTTTCAAAATCCATCGAATTACTTCTCCGTGACGAAAAGTTTTGTTTTTCTCCGGATCAAAAACATTTTCGATATCTTTATCCAACGGACGAATCCAGCGCGGAGAATTTTTATAAAGCCGAATGGGCAAATGCAAAAATTCTTTTTTATCGGAGGGGCTTACAACTTCGTGCAGGGTCATGAAACAAAGTGATAATTAATCGACTGCTAAGGTATGATTAGGCAGCTTCAATTCAAAAGACGTGCCCTTGCCAATTTCGCTGGTAACTTTTAATATTCCGCCTAGTTTATCCACTGCATTTTTCACAATGTACAAACCAAGCCCCGAACCGTCTGATTGCTCGCTGGCGCGATAAAACATTTCAAAGATCTTGGTAAGGTTTGCTTTACTAATACCAATGCCATTGTCTTCAAACAAAATGGTTGTTCTGTCTGGTGCAATCTTTATGGAAATTCGGATATAGGAATCTTTCTTATTGAAATCGCGGTATTTAATTGCGTTCGAGATGAGATTTCTAAAAATCTCGCCCATGCGCCAAGGGTCACTGTTAAATTCGATGCCTTCAATTTTTACTTCGCGTGAAATTTCGTTGGCGCCTTTCAGATAGTTCAGATCCGTAAAGGTTTGATCGATTAGATACTGCAGGTTTATCTTTTCAATTTTCAGCTCTAGCTTCAGATTTTTGGAGTGGCTCAATACATCACTTATGAAGTGATCGAGTTGTTTTACTTTTTGCCCAATGCGCTGAATGTAATCCTCCAAATTATCGGTGTTGCCTTTCAGGCTCGCCAAATTCACTAACCCCAAAACAGAGGAGAGCGGTGCTCGCAAATCATGCGATACTTTATATACAAAGTTGTCGAGTTCAATATTCCGCACTTTCAATTCTTCTTCCACCCGTTTTTGTTCCGTGATATCTACATACACTCCAAAGATGGAGATGGTTTTATTTTCAAGTGGCACCGGCACACCGTAAATGATTACGGACAAAGCGGTGCGGTTTTTGTGCAATCGTTTTGATTCTATTTTGATGACTTGCTCGCTCGAAATAATAGTGTTGAGGTCGTTGCCCTCTGTTTCTAGCTCAGCGGGTACAATAAAATCATTCAAGCTTTTTCCAGCTAGGTCATCGCTAGTGTAGCCAAACATTTTTTCAAACCCCTCATTCACTTGCACTACCTTGCCGGTGTCGTCCAGCATCACTAATCCAAATGGTGAGCTCTTAAATAATTGAGAGAATAGGGTTTCGGTTTTGCGCTTAGCCATTTGCGCTTCGCGCTCCACGGTAGTGTCTTTAATAATAATTTGAATGGCAGGTTTGCCCCGAAAATTAAGTTGATGCGCAGATACATCTACAATAATAGGTTTGCCATCTAATCGAATGTACTTCTGCTCGATAGTAGGAACGGTCTTGCCATCTTGTAGCAATTGAATCCGCTCTAGTGCTTTGGCGATTGATTCCGGATGAACAAAATGCAACGCGGGCTTCCCAATGAGATCATCTACGGTCTTGGCCCCCATCATTTTAGCAACAGATTTGTTGGCAAACACCAATTGATTGTCTTGGTAAATTACAATACCAAGTGGAAGGGTTTCAATCAATTCGCGATAGCGACCTTCGGCTTCAACAGCAATTTGCTCTTGTGTCTTCCGGTTTTCAAAATCTTGCAATGTGCCCACCGTGCGAAGGGCATTTCCATGGCCATCAAATTCAACCACCTGGCCTCGTTCCATGACCCATCTCCAGTTTCCATTTTTGAGTTGAAACCGATACACCACTTCATAGTACTCTGTCTCCTTGGCGAGATGTTTTTCAATCGTTGACAAATAATTCGGGCGGTCCTCCGGATGAATGAAATCTTCGCAGTGACAGAACATTTCTTCCAATTCTTCCTTCGGATACCCAATAATGTCTGCCCATTTTTGGTTAATAATCGTGACGTTGGTTTTGTAGTTGTAATCCCACACGCCCAATTCAGAACCAAGAAGTGCCAAATCCAATCGCTGTTTGTTTTCGCGATTAATTCGTTCCATTTCTTTCTGATGGGTTTGATCAGTGAACAAACCTACCCACACCACGCGGCCATCCTCCATTCGAGTAGGTGTGCCAATTGCCTCTACCCATTTACATTTTCCGGTCGGTGTTACCACTCTACCTTCCCATTGAAAAGCCTCTGCATGCGTCAGCCATCGTTGGAAATCCTTCACGAAAGCAGACCGATCTTCTTCATGCACATACGATTCGATAGGGTGTATGCCACTCAATAAAGTTTTGCTGTCGGTTTCGAAAATGGTTTCACAATAGGGACTGAAATAAGTAAAGTCACGATTGCCATTGGGAAAAAGAGTGTACTCAAAAACAGCAGCCTGTAGTTTGCCAATGATTTGGCTATGATGCTCGATAGGTGGTAGCGACTGTTTCATGCGATCTCAAAGATAACTCAACCGAAGCATAGTATTAACCCTACGTAATAAAAAAGGTCATTTTGTTGAATAACTTATCGATTGGTTTGAATGTGCTTAATATCGGCTATATTCCATTCAATGACCAAACCTTTTGCTATGCCATCGGCCACCTTTTTGCCATATAAAAGTTCAACTATGTAAAGTGCCGCATCGTATGATTTTGCTCCTCCGGCTGATGTGATCGACTTGCGATCATGCACAAAGCTGACATTCTCATGCACTTTCAATTGCGGATAGGCGCGCTTAAACTTTGCAATATCCCCCGGAAAGGTAGTACACTCATAGGTGTCAAGTAATTTAGCTTCGGCTAACACAAAGGCACCATCACAAAGGGAAAATGTGTAGAGCGCTTGCTTGCCCGTCTTCGTAACAAAGGCCAGCAACTTTTCATTTTCTAAGTCGGTATCCATGCTGTGCTCCGCACTGGGAACAACCAAAATATCAATAGCCGGATAATTGTCATCGAAGCCATAATCCGGAATTACTTTTAAGCCTTCAAAGGTGGTAACCGTATCACGCTGTGGCGCGATGGTGAAGACCTCGATTGCATTGGATGTGTGGAACCGGGTATGTTGAAATACATCCATCGGGGCAATGAGTTCAGAATTATAGACACCATCCACTACCAAAAAAGCAGCTTGCAGTGGTTTGGTTGGTTGAATGGGCGCGGCCAATGAAGCCTTATTTTCCTTTTCACTTTCTTGGCAGGAGAACACCCAGCCAAAAATCAAACTCATCAATAAAATTCGCATCTGATTTTTTGTAATTTCAAACGATCAATAACTAAAACGATGAGTAAAGAAACTCAAAAAAAGGCGGACACTAAAATAAAGAAGCCAATCGTAAAGAAGTTTAGAGGTGTAATAGAAGATCCCGGCCTCGATGTGGATGCGGCTTTTATTTTGTTTCCGTATGATGTTCAGAAAATTTTTGGAACGCGAGGACAAGTAAAAGTGAAAGTTACCTTTGATGGTTATCCTTACCGCGGTATTCTGTCCGTGATGGGTGGAGGCCAGCATGCGATACTCCTGCGCAAAGATGTGAGAAAGGCCATTGCCAAGACGATTGGTGATAAAGTGAACGTGGTAGTTGAACAAGATTTAGAAGAGCGCATGGTTGATTTACCAAAAGTGTTGCAAGATTTGCTAACTAAGAACTCGAAAGCGAAGGCTTTTTTCGATACGCTTTCTTTTACCAATCGTAAGGAGTATGCCGTATGGATTGCATCGGCAAAGAAAGAAGAAACTTTAGTAAAACGATTGGAAGCCACATTGTCTAAGTTATTGGCCGGAAAGAAAAATCCATCTGAAAAATGAACATCACACAGAATGAATTATCTTTCGGTTGAATATTCAAATACGAAAGCATGAATCGGATAATTATAGTACTTTTTTGTTTCGCCAGTGTTACGGCTTTTGCGCAAGTTCAAACCGGCAAAGCTTCTTTCTATGCTGATAAATTTGAAGGAAAGCCCACTGCTAGTGGGGAGCGCTACAGGGCATCTAAGATGACAGCTGCCCATCGCACGTTGCCGTTTGGCACGAAGGTGCGTGTCACCAATCTGGCCAATAATGAATCGGTTATTGTGGTGATCAACGATCGCGGCCCGTATGTAGACGGAAGAATCATCGACCTGTCAAAAGCAGCAGCCGAGAAGTTGCATTTTTTTAATCAAGGCACAGCTGATGTAAAGCTGGAAATTGTAGATGCTACCGATGGAACTGGTGATACCCAACCGGTGCCGGTAGATCATGTGATGGTAGATGAAAAGGAAATTTATGATTTTAATATCAGTCGGATCACCCCAAAGGGTTTTGGTGTGCAATTGGGAACCTACCAGGAATTAGTAAATGTCATGAAGATTGTGGATAACCTGAAAGGCACGTACAAAAAACGAGTCGCTGTTCAAGTGAAAATTGTATCTGGCGTAAAGTATTACAGCATTATGCTTACCGGTTTTTCAAAGCGCGAAAAAGCACAAGCGATGCTCGATGAACTGCGCAAAAAATTTCCGGATGTTTTTGTGGTGGATTACAGTAAATAATTCAGGGCACCAAATTAATTCTGAATCTCTTGTAACAATTCAATCAATCGGAAGTCTAGTAGCTGCCGATTGATTATGAAAAAAATAATTCCCGCTTTCGCAATGGCCTTTCGCGCAATGAAAGGTCAGATTTTCCAAACATTTCTTTCCATTTTAGGAATGGTCATCGGAGTGGCCGCATTAGTTGGCATACTCTGCCTGATTGACGGCATGGAGAAATTTGCGAAAGACCAGATTACCCAAACTACTTCTCTTAACTCAATTTTAGTTTCGTCCAAATCGACTCGCAGTGAAAATGGCGTTGTCGTAAAGAAAGATACATTCGCCTATCTTTCACCAACGCAATTTGAAAAATTAAAGCATGATCTTTCCGGGCAAGCCAAGATGATGTTGCTTTCAACTCAATCAGCAGAAGTCGTTCACCCGGCTACGTCCAAAAAAATGTTGAGCGTGTGGTACGGTGCCACGCCTTCGATGGATGATCAAGCGAAATCTAAATTACTAGCCGGTCGATTGCTTAATCAAGAAGATGTCCAATCAGCACGCAAAGTGGCTCTTGTAAATAAAACATTTGCTCGATTGTTTTCGCCTTCCGATTCAGTGACTGCGCTGGTTGGAGAAAACCTACTGATGCGAGGTGAAAATTATGAAGTAATCGGGGTTATAAACTTATCAACCAAAAGCCCTGAGGTTTTTGTGCCAATCTCTTTATTTACGCCAACAGATTTTAAAAATTATCCACCATCGGTGATCATAGAAGTAAACGAAGTAGACCAAGTCAATCCCGTAAAGGAAAAAATAAGCGATTGGTTGAAGAAAGAGTACGGGGCCAAGCGGGCAGACTTTGATATTGCTACGAATGGATTTCGAGTGGAACAAGCGGAACAAGGCTTCCGATTATTTCGGGTAATCATGGGTTTGATTGTAGGTATTTCAGTTCTAGTAGGAGGAGTAGGTGTCATGAACGTGATGTTGATTTCCGTTACGCAACGAACAACTGAAATTGGTGTGCGCAAAGCATTGGGAGCCAAACGCCAGGATATTGTATTTCAATTTTTGGCGGAGTCGATTTCTATTTCTGCCTTCGGTAGTCTGTGCGGATTAATTTTGGGTGTGTTGGGAACGATGGCTACGATTCCGATTATTCGCGCGATTACTAAAGTTCCTTTTCAGGCTTCTTACACATGGAACACGATAGCGATGGTTTCGCTCATTGCGATTGTGGTGGGGATTGTTTTCGGAACGTATCCAGCTTTGCGCGCTTCGCGATTAGATCCGGTGGAGGCCATTCGGAGAGAGCAATAATTATTTCATCTCGCTGATCCATTGGCGCACGAGTTCGACTCCTTCTTCGTGCACTAATTTTCTTCCCAACTCCGGCATCATGATTCCGGGGTGTGTGGACTCGATGCGATATTGCAAAATCGATTCTTCCGGTTTGCCGGGAACAATTCCAAACAATCGCCCACCAGAACCTTTGCCGGCAGCTACCGGTGCTTTGCCGATGCCAAGTTGCGGGCTGGCGTTGACCGATGCGAGTAAATGCAATCCACTTGTTTTTGCCGGTCCATCCGCACGATGGCAATGTGCGCAATTGATTTCGAGCCACGCACGTGCGCGTTGATCGATGGGTTCATTTTTGTTTTCATAGGAGGCAAGCAATGGAATGCTTTTGAGATCAGGCATACCTTCTAATAGATTCGCACGCTGCCATGCCACTAGTTGATTAGTGGAAGCCTCATGACTGTTCAGTTGACGAGCTGTGGGGCCGATAGGAGAAAGTTGATCGCCACGCAAATGGCAACCCTTGCATTGGTTGACATTGGGAACCGAATAATTCACTTTTCGTTTTTCACCATTGAAGTGGAGCCATTCCACCTCTATATTTTTTCCCGCGACTTCCAAATACGCTTCGGTTTGCTCGTCATTCCAGATGTAGGGCAGCGCTTTCCAGTTTCCATTTTCTAAAATGAGCAGGCGTGTTTCTAAAATTCGTTTTTGCTCTTCTGGTTTTCGGAAGTCGGCAGGGTAATAAAAGTTTTTGATCAGAACGGTGCCCTCCGGAAAGTTGAGTACTTCGGTAGGATGGTAGCTTGCTTTTTTTCCTTTCGGGATTTTGACGAAGCGTTTTTTAAACGCGTAGTCGCTGAACAAAGGCGAGTTCAGCGAGTAGCCGATGACGCCTTCGGTGGGTTGTAAATTTTTTAAATCGCCTTCAAAGAAATGGTAGCTTGATAATTTTTCAGCACCCAACGCGCTGAGGTTGGGCGCGAGTGACACTTCTTCTTGTGTAACAATCACCTCCGATTTTTTTAGCTGACAAGCAGCGATCATTAAAATGAGTACGCTGCATTTTAAAAACGTTTTCATGGCAATGCCGCTTTTTTGTCGCAGGCGAATGGCGCACCATCTTTGGATAGTGCTTTGAAGTCGTTGGCGGCATCTAAGTTCATGAAAGTGATTTCACCATTTTCAGAAACACAAATGTTGCGTTCCTTCTGTTTGGGATTTTCGATGCCATCATATACTACATCCGGTGTGTCGAAAAATGATTTGGTGAGCAAAAGTTTGCCAATGTCGCTTTGCATAGTTGGAAACCAGTGGCTGTTTTCAAATTGGTTGTGGTGAATGTTGATTTGATAGGGAAACGGATTGTAGAGAGAATCTTCGCGGAAGCGGTTGTTGACGGACTGCACCCCACCGATAGCGCCTTCCTGTTGTTGCTCGCCTTCGTTCAGAGCAGCTACCATTTCGTAGCTGACAATGCCTACACCCACCGTGCGATTGTCGGTGATGGTGTTGTCATAAAAATCCACATTGTGTGTGGCGAGAATCATTACTCCTGTGCCGGGTGGAATGCTGGCCACCACATTTCCTTTTTGCGCAAAGTTTTCGTGATTGTTGTCGTGAATGTTGTTTTTGTATGCTTTGGCAGTATGACCATAGCGCGTGAGCCCAGGCAAATCGAAGATGAGCAGGCCGCCTGTGTTTTCGAAGGCTTCGTTGCCGTAGATTTCTACCCACTTAGAATTTTCGGCTTCAATGCCCGCTACATTCCAGTAGGCTTTGTTGTTGCGAATGATGACTGAATCGGATTGGCCTACATAAATGCCGGCATCCGAAGAGCCCATGGCGATACACTCTTCGATGAGTACGCGTGTGCACAAAACGGGGTAGAGTGCATAGGCACCATTTTCTGTTTTTGGACCTTCGGCCCAGGCCGAGCGAATTCTGCGAAAGGTGATTCCGTGTGTGTCGTTTACTTTGAGGTTATCGCCTTTAGCATCTTCGATGGAGAAATCTTCGAGTACAATATTTTGTCCGTTGCTGATATGAAGGCCTTCGGCTCCTTCAGTTTGGTTTTTCCAGCTGAGAATCGTTTTGTCTAACCCTTTGCCTTTGATGATGATGTTCATTTTACCATCGAGCGTAATGCTTTTGGTAAACATGAAATGGCCTTCCGGCAGATGAATGGTGTCGCCATCGGCAGCGGTGATGAGTTGCGTCTGCAAAGATTTTTCGATGGTTTGCCACGTGACAGGTGGTTGATTGTTGTTGGTGCATTGCATGCAGATCAATGCTACCATTGCAAGTAGAAAGAGCTTCATAGGTTTAAATGAAAATGGAAGCTACTGATTTTTTGACAGAGAACAAACGGGGACGTTTGTGTTGTGGGGCGAAGGTTTATCCGAATTTTTTCTTTGGGTCCTGTCTAACGTCAAAGAATGCTAGAATGATAATCTTGTTGTTCCTTACTCTGTAAAGTAATCTTGTCTGCCGCGATAATTGAAATCCTCTAATGTCACCAGATTCAACCTGTCCCATGAAAGGAAACTCTCTAAGAAGTTCAAAAATTTCATCGGCCTTATGAATAAACTCCTTAGCTGTCTTTTCTCCAAAATTTTGCCTTATGTAATTTACTATTGAATCAAAATTCTGTTCAGCTCTTGGGGTAACATAAACTTGCATTAATACTTCATCTTAACTGTTTCCCAGGCAATTAGATTTTTGTCGTCTTGAGATTCTTCGTATGATAAATAAACCTCCTTCTTTTGTTCTTCGTTCAGGGTATTCCATATCTGCCCCTCTTTTCCAGTCTCTCTTTGCTTTAGGAAATCATAAACTGTCCGCAACAGCTGTTCATTTTCAATTCTGTCTAGGAGTTTATGTAGGTCTGATTTCAATTCAATTGTCCCCATATTATTTATTCTTTTAGTAACTCAAATTTAAGTCTTTTCAGTTGATTTTTTCTATTGGTCGACCTGTGCTTCACAACGTGATGTTTGAAAAAGTGTTGATACGCTACGTGCTGGCGAGGGCAAGGGATGGAGGCATGCATTGGAGCCCGAAGTGGCCTGTGTGATGGATTGGCGACTGCCGACAGCCCGTTGGCGCTCAAAACGCATGGAATGCGTTTTGAGTAAGCCATGCCCCCAAGCTTTA
>PJQF01000007.1_pt2 | contig 59056 bp, 46 predicted proteins | sample 1503741 | NCBI WGS metagenome assembly PJQF01 (sample SAMN07775949, study PRJNA414020) | Biofilm metagenome, whole genome shotgun sequencing project. | isolation source: biomolecule (vanillin) treated reverse osmosis membrane biofilm | place: India: Nagpur | collected 2017-03-21
TGATCTTCCTCGACCAACTGCCCCTGAGCCCCAACGGCAAACTGGACCGCAAGGCACTGCCGAAACCCGATGCAAACCTGCTGCAAAAAACCTACGTGGCGCCGCAGAGCCCGCTGGAACAGCAGATCGCCGCCATCTGGCAAGACGTGCTGAAACTGGAACGCGTCGGCCTGAACGACAATTTCTTCGAACTGGGCGGTGACTCCATCATCTCCATCCAGGTGGTCAGCCGCGCCCGCCAGCAAGGCATCGCCTTTACACCCAAGGAACTGTTCCAACACCAGACCGTGCAAGGCCTGGCCAGCGTGGCCCGTATCGGCGCAAGTGCCCAGGTGATCGACCAGGGACCAGCCACCGGCCCGCTCACGTTGCTGCCGATTCACCAGGTGTTTTTTGAAACGGCGATCCCTGAGCGCCATCACTGGAACCAGTCGGTACTGCTCCAACCTGCGCAACCGCTGGTGGCCGAGGCACTGCAACAGGCGTTGCACGCGGTGATTGAGCACCACGACGCCCTGCGTTTGAGCTTTGAGCAACACCCCGGCGGCTGGAGCGCCCAGTACCGGCCAATGGTCGACTGGCAGTTGCAACAGATTGACGCCACCGCCGAGCAATTGTCGGACCTGTGCGATCAAGCCCAAGGCAGCCTCGACCTGCAACACGGTCCGCTGATCCGTGCCTTGTTGATCCACTTGGCTGACGGTACCCAACGCTTGTTGTTGGTGATCCACCACCTGGCAGTGGATGGCGTGTCCTGGCGGATTCTTTTTGAAGACCTGCAAAACGCCTATCAACAGGTCAGCGACCAGCAGCCGGTGCAGCTGCCGGCCCGCACCAGTTCGGTCAAGGCCTGGGCCGAGCGCCTGCAACGCCGCGCGCAAAACCAGACGTCCCAGGACGAACTGAACTACTGGCTGGCGCAACTCGACACCAACACGCCCGACCTGCCATGCGAACGTCCCCATGGCAGCCTGGATAATCGCCACAGCCACACGCTGCATACCCACCTCGACGCCCGGCAGACAAAACAATTGCTGCAGCAGGCGCCCAAGGCCTATCGCACGCAGATTAACGACTTGCTGCTGACGGCCCTGGCACGTGTCATCAGCCGCTGGGCCGGCGCCCCGCACTGCCTGATCGAACTGGAAGGTCATGGCCGCGAAGACCTGTTCGATGACATCGACCTGACCCGCACGGTGGGTTGGTTCACCAGCCTGTTCCCGGTCAAGCTCGTGCCGGCCGCCAACCTTGGCGACTCCATCAAGCAGATCAAGGAACAGTTGCGGGCAATCCCCGACAAAGGCCTTGGCTATGGCGCCCTGCGCTACCTGGGCACGCCGCAGGCACGGGCCAGCCTCGGCGCCTTGCAGGCACCACGCATCACGTTCAACTACCTTGGCCAGTTCGACGGCAGTTTCGATGCCAGTCAGGGCTCGTTGCTGGCCCCTGCCGCCGAAGGCAGCGGCCGTGAGCAGGCGCTGAATGCGCCACTGGGCAACTGGCTGAGCCTCAATGGCCAGGTATACGGTGATGAACTGACCCTCGGCTGGCAATTCAGCCGGGAGATGTTCGACGAAGCGACCATTGCGCACCTGGCCGACGACCTCAAGCGCGAGCTGCTGGCCCTGATCGAGCATTGCTGCGACACCGCCAACGTGGGGGTCACGCCGTCCGACTTCCCGCTGGCGCGGATCAGCCAGGCACAACTGGATCGCCTGCCGGTGCCGTTGCCACAAGTCGAAGACGTCTACCCGTTGTCAGCGATGCAACAGGGCATGTTGTTCCACACACTGGAAGCACCGGAAAGCGCTCTGTACGTGAACCAGATGGCCGTCTCGGTCACCGGCCTGGACGTTGCGCGGTTCACAGCAGCCTGGAACGCCGTGATTGAGCGCCATGAAATCCTGCGTACCGGGTTCTGGGCCGACAACCAACTGGCCGAACCGCTGCAAGTGGTCTATCGCGCGGCGACGATGCCTGTCGACGTACTCGACTGGCAGCAACGGGACGTCACCGCCCAAGACCTGGAGGTACTCGCGAGCCAGGATTGCGCCCGTGGCTTCGAACTTCTGCGTGCGCCGCTCACACGCCTGACCCTGGTGCAGCTCGACCCGCAAACGCACTACCTGATCTGGACCAGCCACCACATCCTCATGGACGGCTGGTCCAACTCGCGGCTGTTGGGTGAAGTCTTCGCGATCTACAACGGCCAGGCCGCACCGGCCAAACGCGGGCATTACCGCGATTACATCCGCTGGCTGCAAGATCAATCCCAGGCGGTACTGGAGCAGTTCTGGAAAACCAAGCTCCAGGACTTGAACGGCACCTCGTCCCTCGCCAACAGCCTATCGCCCAAACCGGCCATGGAATTGGAAGGCCACGCGGCGCTGTATCTGAATTGGGATACGCTGCAAACCGCACACTTGCGTGAGCAGGCCCAACGTCTGCGCGTCACCCCGAACACGCTGATCCAGGCCACGTGGTTACTGCTGTTGCAGCGCTATACCGGCCAGGACACCGTGTGCTTCGGCGCGACGGTCGCGGGTCGTCCGGCCAGCCTGCCAGGCTCGGAGGACATGCTCGGGCTGTTTATCAACACCTTGCCCATTATCCAGACCCCGCAACCGCACATGCCCGTCGCCCAATGGCTGCAAGCGTTGCAGGCCTATAACCTGGAAGTGCGCGACCACGAGCACGCGTCCCTGGCGGACGTACAACGCTGGTCGGGCCAAGGTGGCCAGCCGCTGTTTGACAGCATTCTGGTGTTTGAAAACTACCCGGTGGACGAACGCCTGCAGGAAGCCGGGCAAGAACGCCTGAGCTTCGGCGACGTCAGCAGCCGCGATGTGACCAACTTTGCCATGGACCTGGCGATCAACCTCGGCGACACCCTGAAGATCGAGTTCCTGTACCTGCGCAACCGCTTTACCGAGGCCGCCACCGCACAAATCCTGCGCAGCTTTGAAACCCTGCTGCTGGAAATGCTGAACAACGCCCAGGCCAACGTCGGCAGCCTCACTATGCTGGCAGGCACCGAACAGCAACTGTTGCTGCAACGTAACGTGCTGAGCCCAGCCATGGCACCACGCGCCCACCTGGCACAGGTGATCCGTCAACACGCACTGGAGCGCCCTGACGCAGTGGCGGTGGTGTGCGACGGGATCGAGTTGAGCTACGGCGAACTGGATGCCCGGGCCAACCGCCTGGCCCACTGCCTCATGGCCCAGGGCATCGGGCCGGAGATGTTCGTTGGCGTCGCTCTGGAGCGTTCGGTGGACGTCATTGTCGCGTTCTATGGCGTCATGAAAACCGGCGCCGCCTACGTGCCGCTGGACATTGACTACCCGCAGGACCGCGTGCAGTGGATCGTCGAAGACTCTGCCATGAGCGTACTGATCAGCCAGCACTCGCTGCGGTCGCGCTTCGACGGCCTGGGCGAGGCGACGCTTATCGACCTGGATCGCCTGCCGCTGTCGGACTGGCCGGCGACGTGCCCGGCACCGCAGGTGCACGACGATAACTTGGCTTATCTGATTTACACCTCGGGCTCCACCGGCAAGCCCAAGGGCGTCGCCGTGACCCATGGGCAAATTCGCATGCATTGCCAGGCGATTGCCGAGCGTTACGAGATGGACAGCGGCACCCGCGAATTGCTGTTCATGTCGTTCGCCTTCGACGGTGCCCAGGAGCGTTGGCTGTCGACACTGCAAAGCGGCGGGTGCCTGGTGGTGCGGGGTAACCAGCTGTGGACACCGGAAGAAACCTGGCAGGCGCTGCACGCCCACAGCATCAGCATCGCCTGCTTCCCTCCGGAGTATCTGCAACAGCTGGCCGAGTACGGCGACAGCCAAACCGATGCACCACCGCCCGTGCGCATCTACTGCTTCGGCGGTGACGCGGTGGCCGAGGCCAACTTCGAGCTGGTCAAACGCGTGCTCAAGCCGCAGTACCTGACCAACGGATACGGCCCCACCGAAACCGTGGTTACGCCGCTGCTGTGGAAAGTGAGTGCCGACGAACGCTGCAACGCGGTGTACGCGCCGATCGGCACCCGCGTCGGTGAACGTACCCTGTATGTGCTGGACGAACACCTCAACCCCGTGCCCGATGGCGTGGCGGGCGAGTTGTACATCGGCGGCGAAGGCGTTGCCCGTGGGTATCACCAGCGGCCCGGCCTGAGCGCCGAACGGTTTGTGGTTGACCCGTTCGCTGCCGACGGCACACGCCTGTATCGCACCGGAGATCTGGTGCGCCAACGCCCCGACGGCGTGATCGACTACCTTGGCCGCCTGGACAACCAGGTGAAAATCCGCGGTTTCCGTATCGAACTGGGAGAAATTGAGTCACGCCTGCGCGAGATCCCCGACGTGCAAGACGCCGTGGTGGTCGCCCGCGATACGGCCGGCGGCAAGCAACTGATCGGTTACGTGGTGGCCGACGCTTCGGCCGGGCTGGGCGAACGTCTGCGTGCGGCTTTGCAGGTGGAATTGCCCGACTACATGGTGCCGGCGCAAATCCTCGCGCTGCCGGCCTTCCCGCTCAACCCCAACGGCAAGTTGGACCGCCTGGCCCTGCCTGACCCGGACTTCAAAGGCCGCGCCTTCGTTGCACCGCGCAATGCGTTGGAGGCACAACTGGCAGCGATCTGGCAGGAGGTGCTGGAGTTGGAGAGCGTAGGCGTCACCGACAACTTCTTTGAATTGGGCGGCGACTCGCTGCGCATTCTCAAGGTGCTGTCGAAGGTGCGCAGCCAGCCGGATATCGGCATCGAACTGAAACTGCGGGACATGATCGGCAAACCCACCATCGCTGAGCTGTCCGGGTTTGCCGAAGACGATGCCAGCCTGAATCCGTTGCTGCTGCTCAACAGTGAAACCACACACAGCTCGCCGTTGTTCTGCCTGCATGCCGGTTTTGGCACGGTGTTCGACTACGAGCCCCTGGCCCGTCGCCTGGATGGACAGCGCAGCGTCTACGGCCTGCAATGTCGCATGCTGCTGGACCGCCAGTGGAACGATGATTCCCTGGCGTCCATGGCCATCGATTACAGCCAGTACATCCGCCAGCAGCAAGCCAGCGGCCCGTACCACCTGGTGGGCTGGTCGCTGGGCGGCACCCTCGCGGTGCTGGTGGCCCAGGAGCTGGAAAGCCAGGGCCAACGCGTGGAGTTTCTCGGCCTGGTGGACAGTTTTGTGCCCACTGGCGAAGACGTCTTGAGCGACGACTGGAGCGACGACTTGCGCGGGTTCCTCGCGGTACTGTTCGGTCTGTCGGCCGAGGCCTTGCCAGCCTTCGACGTCAGGGCGACGACGGACAGCGCGGTGCTGGAGCAACTGATCGCACAGGTCCAGTCAGGCGCTGCCGCGCGTTCGGTGTACGCCGCAATCAGCACCGAGGAGCTGGCTCACACGTTCCAGGTAGCGATGAAACTCAAGGCGTTGTCCACGGGCCTGGACGGCTTGCCGCCCACCCGGGCGCAAGCCCATTGCTGGTGGGCCAAGGCGATTGCCGACCAGCCGGCATCGAACCTGGCCAGCGCCCGGAGCAATGAACAGATCGCCGCCGGCCACTACGACATGCTTAACCACCCGACCCTGCTTCAGGGTCTGTTGCAGCACCTGGCGCTGCAACCCGTAGCCAGCTGAAACGTCGCCGCCCCTGATGGTCAGGGGCGGCGCTTCAGCCTATTTCACAAGGAACATGCAATGCCCCTGGACCCTGATCTCGAAGGTTTTCTGGAATTGGCGCAGATGGGTCGCCTGACCGGTAAAAGCCACCCCATGCACGCACTGAGTGTTGAACAGGCACGGCGGGAGTTCGAACAGACTTCGGCCATTCTCGACCCCAGCCCGCCGGGGTCGGTGGTGGTCACCCACCTGACGGTCACCGCCCGCGATGGCCATGCACTGCCCGCCCGTCTTTACCGGGCACCGGGCACCGCGCAATTGCCGGTGATTGCGTACTTCCACGGCGGCGGTTATGTGGTGGGCAGCCTGGACTCCCACGACTCCATCTGCCGCAGGCTCGCGGCCAGCGGTCAGTACGCGGTGTTCGCGCCCAGCTACCGTCTGGCGCCACAGGCGAGCTTCCCGACCGCAGTGAATGACAGCCTCGACGCCGCCAATTGGCTGGCCGAACAGGCCGGCAACCTGCAACTGGACAACCGCCGGATTACCCTGGCGGGTGACAGTGTGGGGGCAACGCTGGCGACCGTCCTGGCGATCACCGCAGTGAAGGCGCCGCAGCAACTGGCGTTCAAACCCTGGGCCCAGTTGCTGTTTTACCCGGTCACTGATACCTCGCGGCAGCGTGATTCCCATCGCCACTATGCCGAGGATTACCTGCTGGAAACGGCCACGCTGGAATGGTTCTACCAACACTATTGCCCGAACGCCCAACAGCGCCTGGACTGGCGAGTATCGCCGTTGCTGGCCGAAGGGCTGACTGCGCTGGCACCGGCCTATATCAGCCTGGCCCAGTACGATCCGCTGTATGACGAAGGGCAGGCGTACGCCCAGATGCTGGCCGCGAGCGGCACAGCGGTCAGCCTGCACGTGCAGTCGGGGCTGACCCATGACTTCCTGCGCATGAACGGCATTACCAGCGCGGTTGCAGGCATTTATGAAGGCGTGCTGAGTTGGTTGGGGGAACAGCGCTAAGCAACACTTGACCGTTCCCGCCATTAAACAACGGGGCTGATTGCCAGCCCCGTTTTACATCCCTACCCCTGCTCCTTGCTCGCCTGCAACTGCCGGGCCTTTTCCATAAGCGCCGCTTTCTCTTCAGGTGTCATTGCATCCATGCGCAAACGTGCCTGGGCGATTCTCTCCAACTGCCCAGCGACAGTTTCACGCTCGCGCAGCTCCCGCGCCAATGCCGCCACGCTTGGGTGATCAAACACCACGCCGGGATGAATCTCGCATTGCAGCAGCTTGCGGATGCCTGCCACTAGCTTGATCACCAACAAGGAATGCCCGCCTGCGGCGAAAAAGTCCTCCTCGATGCTCAGCCGTTCCAACCCGACCAATTGGGCCATGCGCGTGGACAACAGGGTTTCAAGCGCATCCCGTGGCGCGACGTACACCGCCTGGGAAACCACAGGTTGAGCGTGCTGCAGCGCCTTGCGGTCAACCTTGCCGTTTGGCAGGCGCGGCATGCGTTCAAGGCTCACAATCTGGCGCGGCACCATGGCCGCCGGGAGATGCTGGGCCAGTTGGTTTTTCAATTGAGGCCCTACGTCCTCTGCCGTCGCAGCACGCATTACCACAAACGCTTGCGGCTCCTCTTGCACCAGCACCACCACGGCCTCACTGACCTCGGGCAAACGCAGCAACTGCGCCTCTATCTCGGCCAGCTCAATGCGGAAACCACGCACCTTGACCTGATGATCGCGACGGCCATACAGCTGCACGCCCCCCTCCACCCGATAACGGGCCAGGTCTCCCGTGCGGTAAAGGCGCGCGCCGTCCACCAGCGGGCTATGGATAAACGCGTCTGCATCCGCCTCGCCCTGCAAGTAGCCTCGGCACAGCTGGTGGCCACCGATGAACAACTCACCGAGTTCACCCGTTGCCAGCAATTGCGCGTCGGCGCCCAGTACGAAGACTTGGTTTCCGGGAAGCACGTGGGTCAGCGGCACGCCATGGGACACGTCTTCCGCAGGCAGTAACGGATGCACCATCACGCCCACTGTCGCTTCGGTGGGGCCGTAATGGTTGAACACGCGACAGTCGGGCCGCAGCTGACGAATGCGCTGCACCAGGCTCACGCCGATGGCTTCACCGCCCAGCACCAGCGTGTCAGGCAATACGGCGGTATCAGCCTCAAGCAAGGCGGCCAGGTGCGAAGGCACGATTTTCAGGCAATCGATGCTGTTTTCCCGCAGGAACCCGGCGAAGCGCTGGGGATCTTGCAGGGTCGCATCGTCAGCTATATGCAAGGTCGCGCCGTTGTAGAGCGCGCCGAACAAGGCGGTGTTGCCCAGGTCCGCCGCTACCGTGGAACTAAAGGCAACGTGGCGGCAGGCGGACAGGCCCAGTTGCTGGCTGCTGCTCGCGGTGTAGTTGAGTAACGCGCCATGCTCGATCACCACGCCTTTGGGCTGGCCGGTGGAGCCGGAGGTGAACAGCACATAGGCGACGTCACGGGCCTGCACGGACACCGCCGGGGCCACCGTGGCATCCTGGGTTGATGCGCCCGGATTGAGCAGTTTGAACGCGGTCAGCGGGTCGTCCTGGCCTGGCGCGTGAGTCACCAGGATCAAGCTCGCGGCGGCGTGCCGTGCGATTTCAGCCTGGCGCGCCACTGGCCATTGCGGGTCCAGCGGCAGATAGGCTGCGCCCGCACGCCAGGTGGCAAGAATGGCGACGACCAGTTCCGCCGAGCGCGGCAGCGCCAGGCCCACGATCGACCCAGCGCCCACACCCTGGCGCAGTAATTCGGCACTCAAGCGCGCAGTACGGGCGTCCAGTTCAGCGTAGCTAAGGGCCTGGCCCGCAGCGACCAACGCCACGGCATCCGGCGTCTGATCAGCCCACGCAGCGATACGTTGCGGCAACAACTGCGGCGTTTGCATGATTTGCGCCGGCGGGTTCAGTGCCAGCAACCGGCTCTTTTCGTCGGCACCCAACAGGTTCAGGCGTGCAAGGGTTTCATCCGGTTTGTCGCCGATGCTGTGGAGCAACTCGCGGAGCTGGCCCAACAGCGTCTCGACGGCGGGCGCTGTATAGCGTGCGGGATTGAAGTCCAGTGACAAACCTTGAGGTTCGCCAGACGCTGCGATTTCCAGCTGAAGGGCCAACTCGAATTCAGGCAGACGGGCCGGCAGGTCGCTGCCCACCCAAACCATCCCAGCGACCTCACGCGGTTCCGAAACCCACCGATTGCCAAAACCGACCGCAGGCGCGGCCTGTTGTGGGAATGACAACGGTGTCCAGTATTCCTGCCAGGTGCGGTGCTGATCCAACTGTGCGGCCAAGGTGGTCACCAGCTCACGGAAGGTGCTGGCCGGATCAATGCGAATCGCCAACGGCAGGGTTTTCTCGAACAGGCCCAGGCTGTGGCTGAAAAATTCATAATCCAGGCGCGCATCATGCCGCCACCCCGCCAGGAATGACTCCCGACCACTGATGCGTGCCAGCAGTACCCACCAGGCGGCGTGCATCAGCACGTCCAGCGGCAGCCCCGCCGTGCGCAGGCGAGCCAATAGCGATTGATCCAGTGGCACGCTCAAGCGTTCTGCCGGCAGGACTTCTGCGCACGTCAGGCGATAGGGCAAGTCTGGCCCGCTGAGCAGCCCCTCGTACCCTTGCAGATACTGCTGCCAGTAAGCCTTGGCGGTGTCTGCGTCTTCGTCGAAGATCACCTCGCTGCGCCATTCCAGGTACTGGGAAAACTGCCCCGGCTCGTCCTCTTCAAACCCTTGCTGCCCATAAGCGGCCAACAACTCCTGCTGGATCAGGGCCAAGGTCCCGGCGTCGGCGGCGTAACGCGCCACGCCGATCAACAGTTGCCAGTGGTCCGTTTCCAGGCGCTGCAACAACGCACCGATCAGCGGCTGTTGCTGCTGCAACCACTGCTGTTGGCGTGCAATCACCTGTTGGGGCGACGCCACGTCGAGCCACTGGGTCAAGCTCACCGCTTGAGCCGGCGCGACCCGCTGGCGCAATCCGTGATAACCACTGACGGACGCAAACTGCGCACTCAATGCTTCGTGGCGCACCGCAAGGCTATCCAACGCGTGTTGCAGGCGCACCGGGTCCAGCTCGCCACGAATATCCAGTTTCAGGCAGTGGGTCAGATCCCCCCAGCTCGCCCCTTGTTGCCGTGCGTCCAGATGCTGTTGCTGCTCGACCAGCAACGCCAGTCCCGCGTCCACGGTTCCCTGTTGTGCAGTACTCATGCTCCGGCCTCTTCCTTTTCGGTCTCGCTATGCGCTAGGTGCAGCGCGCTGCGTTCAATCATTTCGCCCATTGCCACAACGATCTTGCGCGGTCCTTCGAAGGGATCACGTGCGTGGGCAGCCAGCATGTTGTCCAGCAGGATGACATCGCCCTTGTGCCAGTCGAACCGCACCGCGCAGGCTTCGTACAGCTCGCCCACCAAGGCCATGACTTCGTCTTCAATCGGCGAGCCATCGCCGTAGTACACGTGCCGAGGCATACGCTGCTCGCCGAACAGAGCCAGCAAGTCTTCGCGCACATCCGGGTCCAGACAGAAGATGTGGTGCAACTGAACCTGGTTGAAGAAGGTTTTTTCCCCCGTCACCGGGTGACGGATGATCGCCGGGCACGGGGTGCGGATTTGCAGTTCATCGTTGTCCAGCCAGGTCCACGCGATGCCCGCAGCCCGGCAACGCGCTTCGACGTCGGCACGCACGTCGGTCTTGAAGAAGTGCTGCCAGGAAACGTCCAGCTTGTCGGCAAAGGTGCGCACGTACAGCAACCCCTTGTCCTCGAAGCGCTTGCGGATCGCCGCCGGCAATTTGAGGTACATCTGCCGGCAGTCCACCACCGGTGTGGCGCCGCCGATTGGGGATGGCTGTTCGCAGAAGAACAGCTGCTTGCGCGGCCAGCGGTCCTGATGGGAGCTTTCGTTATGGAACAGGATCATTTTCTTTTCGGGGTACGGCGTGGATCGGTAGGTGTTCTTACCGCCCTCTTTTTTCGGCAAGTCGCCGTATTGACCATAGAGGCCCGGCTGTACAGCTTCAGCAAACGCTTCGAAGTCATGAATATCGCGCAGGGCAAATCCACGGAACAGAATCCCCGCATGGCGAGCCAGTTTTTCTTCCACCAGGGCGCGGTTGTCCTTGATCCAGGCCACCAAGTCCAGGCCTGGATCAGTGGGTTCCATCAGCAATGGAAAATCCTGCCCGGGTACCAGCAGCGATTCACGCATCAACGCACCGGCAGGCCTGTCGGTGCGGCTCTGGGATTTTTTCAGGAACTTGCCCAGCTTGTCGGCCTTGATGGCTGGCGGTACAGGCGTCGTGGTTTGTTCCAAGGTGTTGGTAGGCATGGTGATATCCCCTAATTGAATGTTCGGATCACACACAATCTGTTCAAGAATTCCCGTCCAGGCGTTGACGAATGACTCGATGCGTTGTTGTTCAAACAGGTCGCTGGCGTACTGCCAGGTACCGTGCAGGCCGCCTGCATCCTCATCGATGAACAGGGCCATATCGAACTTGGAGTAACCGCCACGAGTGGGCAGTACCTCAACCTCGATCCCGTCCATCTGGCCACCCTGCACCGGCAGGTTGTTCATCACGAACAACACCTGCACCAGTGGGTTGAAACCCCGTTGGCGCGGGCGCGGCGAGGCCTCCACAATCATGTCGAAGGGCAGGTCCTGATGATCGAAAGCGTCCAGCGCGGTGCCTTGGGTGGTGGCCAGGAAAGCGCTGAACGGTTGCTGCGCCGCGAAGGTCGAGCGCAGCGGCAGAATGTTCACGAAGAAACCGATCAGACCTTCCAGCTCAGGCTGCTGGCGCCCGGCAACGTCGGCACCGACCAGCACGTCATCGCTGCCGCTGAGGCGATGCAGCAGGATCTGGAACGCGGCCAGCATCGTGCTGTACAGCGTGACACCGGCACGCGCCGACACCGCCTTAAGCCCTTCATGCAAGGCCACGGGCAGCGTGAAACCGAGGTCGCGACCTTCATGGGTCGGCGCCTGGGGGCGCGGTTGGTCGGTGGGCAGTTGCAACACGCCGCTGTGACCGGCCAGTGCCTGTTCCCAGTAACGCGCCTGCGCGGCCAGCACGCCGGTGCGTTGCAGTTGCTGTTGCCAGAGGGCGTAATCGGAGTACTGGATCGGCAGCGGTGGCAGCGGCTCAACGACACCCGCCTTCGCCCGGCCGTAGAAGCCCACCAGTTCATTGACCAGCACCGCCATCGACCAGCCATCGGAGATGATGTGGTGCATCGAATACAGCAACACATGTTCGGTGGGGCCCAGCTTGAGCACCTGTCCACGTAACAAAGGCGCGTGCAGCAGGCTGATGGATTGGCGGGTGTTCGCCTCAACGGCGACCGCGACCCGGCGCTGCTGTTCAGCGGGATCCAGGGACGACAGGTCCAGTAACGGCAAGTCGACCTCCACGTGCGCGGCAATGACGGCCAGCGGATCACCCTCCTCGTCGGTGATGTAGGCCGTGCGCAGGGTTTCGTGGCGGGCAACCACCTGTGCCAGGCTGCTGACCAGCAGCGGCACCGACAACTCGCCGCGCAAGCGCACGGCCAGCGGCATGCCATAGGCGCCACTGGCCTGCGACAGCTGCTCCACTACCCATAGCCGGCGTTGCACCAGGGACAGTGTCGCGCTGGTTTTTTCGCCGTGGGCCACTAACGGGCTGCGCGCCGGCGACGTGTCCTGCCCGGTGCGGGTGGAGATCGCCGCGATAAAGTCTGCCAGTCGCGGCGCGCCAAACAGGTCACGCAGGGTCAGGTCGCAGGCCAACAGCGTCTTCAAGCGTGCGACCACTTGGGTGGCCAGTAGCGAATGCCCACCCAACTCAAAGAAGTGATCGTCCAGCCCGACCTGTTCCAGCCCCAGCACGTTTTGCCAAACCTCGGCGACCTGAATGTCCAGGGCCGTTCGGGGTGCCACATAGTGTTTTTGCCGTTGGCTGACATCCGGTTTTGGTAAGGCTTTACGGTCCAGTTTGCCGTTGGGGCTCAGGGGCAACACGTCGATCAGCATCAGGAAACTCGGCACCATGTAGTCCGGCAACGACTGACGCAACGCCGCCGTCAAGGCGTGCGCCTCCAGGGCATCCGACTGGGGCACGACATAGGCGACCAACTGCGCGCCGGTCGGCCCGTCCAGCGCAATCACCGCCGCCTCGCGCACCTGAGGCATGGCTTGCAGACAGGCTTCGATTTCACCCATCTCGATCCGGAACCCACGGATTTTCACTTGATGGTCAATGCGGCCCACGTACTCCAGGGCCGCGTTGTCGTTGTAGCGAGCCAAGTCGCCGCTGCGGTAGAGCCGCGATCCCGGCACGCCGGAGAACGGGTCCGGCAAGAAGCGTTCGGCGGTCAGCGCCGGGCGATCGAAGTAGCCCTGGGCCAAGCCCGCCGCCGCACCGATGCACAGCTCGCCGACGCCGCAGGTCGGCAGCAATTCAAACCCGCTGTCCAGCACGTACAGCGCGCGCCCGTCGATCGCCCGCCCGATGGGCATGCCAAAGGCGTCATTGGCATCTGCAAGCTGGCAGTCATGCACGCTGGAGACCACGGTGGCTTCGGTCGGGCCATAGGTGTTCACCAGACGAACGTTGCCCAACCCAGCCTCGTGCCAGGCACGTACGCCCTCCACGGCCATGGCTTCGCCGCCGACATGCACTTGCCGCAAGTTGCCCAGGGTGCGGCCATCGACGGCGCACTCCTTGGCCAGCAAGTACCAATAGGCCGCGGGCAAGTCGGCCAGGGTCACGCCCTGCTCGACGATTTGCTGCGCCAGCAACCCGGCGTCCCACAGCTCATCGCCGCGCATGATCAGCGCCGCGCCGATGCACAGCGGCGGGTAGCATTGCTCGACAAACCCGTCGAAGCTGAACGTCGCAAATTGCAGCACGCGGTCGGCAGGCGTCAGCGCACTGTAATCGGCCGCTGTGTCGCAGAACTGGTCGAGTGCAGCATGGTCGATGGCCACACCCTTGGGTTGGCCGGTGGAGCCTGAGGTGTAGATCACATAAGCGAGGTCGGCGGCAGTGGCGCGGTTCGGTGGATTGGTCAACGGGTAGCCCGCCAGCTCTTCACCCTGTGCGCTGAACTCCACACGTTTGAGCCCATGGGGCAGCGGCAGATCAGCCAGCAAGCCGGTCTCGCTGAGCAACAGGTTCAGACGGCTGTCTGCCAACATGTAGCTCAGGCGCTCGGCTGGGTAGTTGGGGTCCAGCGGTACGTAGGCCGCGCCACTTTTGAGGACGGCCAGCAGGCTGACGATCAACTGCGGGCCACGCCGGGAAACCAGGCCTACCCGTTGGCCCGGGCCGACACCCTGCTCCAGCAGGCGGTGAGCCAGACGGTTAGCCCGCTGATTGAGCTGGGCGTAACTCAGGCGTTCACTGCCTGCCTGAACCGCCAACGCATCAGGGGTGGCTTGGGCTTGGGTGGCGATGCGCTCATGCACACGCATTGGCCGCGGCGCAGTACCAGGGGATTGGCTGATGGCGAGCAGCGAGGCTTGCGTGCTGTTGTCCAGCAGTTGCAGGGTACCGAGTGGCGCGTGGATATCCGCCACCCATTGCGCCAGCAGGTGCTGCAGGTTGGCGCTCAATTGCGCGACGTGTTGCTCGGTGAACCGCGCCCGGTCGTAGCTGAACTCCAGGCGCAAGCCGGTCCCCAGCTCGATGCCCAGGGTCAACGGGTAGTGGGTGCGCTCATGGTTGTGCATCTTGCCGAAGGTCAGGCCCGCTGGCGCGCCTTGCTTGAGCGCTTCGGCTACCGGGAAGTTTTCAAACACCAGCAAGGTGTCGAACAGTGCGGCACCTTGTTGACCGGCCCAGCCCTGGATGTCGTAAAGCGGTACGTGTTCATGGTCGCGCAGGCTGAGGTTCAGCGCTTGCAGCTCCGCGAGCCACGTGGCGGCGGACTGGGCCGGCGAGGCCGCGCTGATGATTGGCAACGTGTTGATAAACAGGCCCAGTTGCTGCTCGATACCCGGCAACGGCGCCGAACGCCCGGCAACAGTAGCACCGAAGGCCACGCAATCCTGGCCGGTGTAGCGTTGCAGCAAGAGGCTCCAGGCGCCTTGCAGCAGGGTGTTGAGGGTGACTTTGTGCTGGCGCGCGCAATCGCCGAGCGCGCGGGTGAATTGGCTGTCCAGGGTGGTGTGATGGTCGGCCATGCCCGCCCCTTCGACCGGCACGCGCAGTGCTTCAGCCAGCAGGGTTGGGGCTTGCAACGGTGCCAGGGCTTCGCGCCAGAACTTTTCGCCCGAGGCTTGCTGCTGCAGCCAACCCAAGTAATCGCGGAACTGCCCCAACGGTGCGGGCAAAACGTGGCCTGCGTAGTCGGCAATGACTTCGCCGAGCAACTGGGCATTGCTCCAGCCATCCATGAGGATGTGATGGCTGGTGAAAATCATGTGCCAGCCCGTACCGGCACCGCGCACCAACATCAGGCGAAACAGGGGCGCCGCGTTCAACTCAAAACCGCGCTGACGCTCGGCGTCGGCCAAGGCGTCGAGGTCAGCATGCGGGTCTTCGATCACGTGCAGCTGCAAATCGACCTGGCGCTGGATCACTTGATGGGCGCTGTCCAGGCCGAGCCAGTGGAAGCTGCTGCGCAAAATGTCATGCCGATCCAGCGCCGCCTGCCAGGCACGACCAAAGCTCAGCAGGTCGAGGCCTTCAATGTCCAGGCGCAGCTGGTTGATATAGGCCTGGGCTTCAGGCTCGTACAGGGTGTGGAACAGCATGCCTTGCTGCATGGGCGACAGCGGGTAGATATCGGCGATGGCCGGGCCGTCCACGGGCAAATCATCCAATTGCTGTTGGGTCAGGGTTGCCAGCGCAAAGTCCGACGGCGTCACCTGCCCGGCGGGTGTATCGCAGCAGTGCTGGATCAAGGCGTTGAGTTCGGCGGTGTAATCATCCGCCAGGCGCTGGATGGTCGACGCCTGGAACATCTCGCGGCTGAACCCCCATTGCAGCGCCAGTTCGCCGCCATACACCTGCCCTTCCACCGTCAGCCAGTTGGCCAATGGCGCTTCGGGGTCTTGGGCCTGGCCGCTGCCTTGGGTGGCGGGCACGAACAATGCGGACTCATCGAACTGGCGATCGAACTGGCCGAGGTAGTTGAACGTGATGCGCGGCGCGACCAGGCCCGCAAGGGCTTCACGCACCTGAGGCGCCGCCAGGTAGCGCAGCAGGCCGTAGCCCAGCCCCTTGTCGGGCACGGCACGCAGTTGCTCCTTGACCGACTTGATCGCGGTCGACAGCTCGCCGTCCGCCTGCAGACGTACAGGGAACAGGCTGGTAAACCAGCCAACAGTGCGGGTGAGGTCGACGGCGTCGAACAGATCTTCGCGACCGTGGCCTTCCAGTTGGATCAGCGCCGCAGCCTGCCCGCTCCACCGGCTGACTACCCGCGCCAACGCCGTCAGCAACAGGTCGTTGACCTGAGTGCGATAAGCCGCTGGCGCGTCTTGCAGCAACTGGCGGGTTTGCTCGACGTTGAGGCGGGATTCAAGCTTGCAGCCCAAGCGGTTTTGCAGCCCGCCGTGGGGGTTGTCGCACGGCAGCTCGGCGTCGACGGACTGCGCCTGCCAGTAAGGCAGTTGTTCGCTGAGGGTTTGCGCGTGGGTGTGCAGTTGGTTCGCCCAGGTTTGGTAGGCACTGGTCTTGGCCGGCAAGGATGCCTGGCGGTAAGCCTGTTGCAGGTCTTCCAGCAGGATGCGCCATGAAACCCCATCCACCACCAGGTGATGCACCACCAACAGCAAGCGCTGGGTGCCATCGGCCATGGAGACGAGGGCGGCGCGCAGCAGCGGGCCTTGCGTCAGGTCGAGGCTGCGCTGGGCTTCGTCGCATAGCGCGGCCAGTTGCGTATCGTCGGTGGCATGGGAGTGCCACAGCGCAGGCTCGTCGACGGGCGCAGCGTGGGTTTGCTGCCAGCCGTCGGGACGCTGCACAAAACGCAGGCGCAGGGCGTCGTGGTGGTTAATCAACTGCGTCAGCGCCGCTTCCAGGCGCACCGGGTCCAGGGCCTCGCGCGGGGTCAACAACAAGGATTGGTTCCAGTGGTGACGTGCCGGGATGGCCTGGGCGAAAAAGCTGTGCTGTACCGGCGTCAGCAGCACCTCGCCGCTGACCGGGCCTTGGTCGATAACGCTGGCCTGCTCAAAGGTGGCGACGAGGGCCAGGCTGCGCACGCTCTGGTACTGGAACAGGTCGCGCGGGCTGAGGCGAATCCCCGCCTGGCGCGCACGGCTGACCACTTGGATGGAGATGATCGAATCTCCACCCAACTCGAAAAAGTTGTCTTCCAGGCCGACCTGCTCGACGCCGAGTACGTCGCTCCAAATCGCTGCCAGGGCTTGTTGCAGTGGGTTTTGCGGGGCGATGTAGGCTTGTTGCGGCGCGGCATCCGGCAGCGGCAGCGCTTTGCGGTCGAGCTTGCCGTTGGCGGTCACCGGCAGCTTGGCCAGGTGCACCATGTGGGTGGGCACCATGTATTCCGGCAGGCTGCTGAGCAGCCAGGCCTTGAGGTCGGTCGGCGCTTCACCTTCCAGCACCAGGTAGGCCACCAATTGCTTGCCGCCCTGCACCAGCACCACCGCCTCACGCACGCCTGGGTGTTGCATCAGGCGCGTCTCGATTTCTCCCAACTCGATGCGCAGGCCGCGCAGCTTGACCTGATGGTCGAGCCGACCAAGGTAGTCGATCACGCCATCCTCACGCTGGCGCACGCGGTCACCCGTACGGTACAGACGCGCACCGTCACCGAAAGGGCTGGGCACGAAACGCTCGGCGGTCAGCGCCGGGCGACGGTGGTAACTGCGGGCCAGGCCGGTGCCGCCCAGGTACAGCTCGCCGGACACGCCGGCGGGCACCGGGTTGAGCTGCGCGTCGAGCACGTAGGTGCCAAGGTTGGCGATGGGGCGGCCAATGGGCACGGCGTCACGGCCTTCGTCGACGCAGGTCCAGTGGGTCACGTCGATGGCCGCTTCGGTCGGGCCATAGAGGTTGAACAACCCTGCCTGGGGAAGCTTGGCGAAGACTTGCAGTTGCGCATCCAGTGGCAAGGCTTCGCCGCTGCACACGATGCGCTTGAGGCTGGTGCAGCCCTGTACGCCCGGCTCATGGATAAACGCCTGGAGCATGGACGGTACGAAGTGCAAGGTGGTGATGCCGTGCTGGCCGATGGTCTCGATCAGACGCGCCGGCTCGCGGTGTTCGCCAGGGGCCGCGACTACCAGGCGCGCGCCGGTCATCAGCGGCCAGAAGAATTCCCACACCGACACGTCAAAGCTGAACGGAGTTTTTTGCAGTACCGCATCGCTGGCGTCCAGGCCGTAGGCTTGCTGCATCCAGCACAAACGGTTGACCAGCGCGCGGTGGCTGTTACCGGCACCCTTGGGCTTGCCGGTGGAACCGGAGGTGTAGATCACATAGGCCAGGTTCAGCCCGTGGATGCCTACGGCGGGCGATGCGCTGCTGTATCCGTCAAGCCAGCCAGGCGCCTGGTCCAAGGTGATCACCTGGATGCCCTCGGTGGGCAGCGACGGTACCAGGCTGTGCTGGCTGAGCAGCAGTTGGATGCCGCTGTCTTCGATCATGTAGGCCAGGCGTTCCTGGGGGTATTCAGGGTCAAGCGGGACGTAAGCGCCGCCGGCCTTGAGAATGGCCAGCAGGCCAACGACCATTTCCACGGAGCGCTCGACGCAGATCCCCACCAATGCATCGGGACCGACGCCCTGTTCGCGTAAGGCGTGAGCCAACTGGTTGGCACGGGCATCGAGCTGGGCGTAGGTCAGCGTTTGGGCACCAAACACCAGTGCCGGAGCGTGGGGTGTGGCCTGGACCTGGTCTTCGATCAGTTGATGAATGCCACGCTCAGTCGGATATGCCTCTGCGGTTTGATTCCAGGCCTCAACCAGCACCTGCTTCTCCTGGGTAGCCAGCATCGGCAACTCGCCGACGCGCTGCTCGCCATCGGCAACCATGGCCTGCAACAGGCTGATCCAGTGCCGGGCCATACGCGCGATGGACGGCGCGTCAAACAGGTCGTTGGCGTACGTCAGCGCGGCGTGCAGGGTGCCGGATTTTTCATACGTGTCGAGGGTCAGGTCGAACTGGGTGGTACGGCCTTGCCACTCCACCAACGCCAGCTCCAGGCCGGAGGCGGTACTGACCGATGCAATATCGGCCACCACCGGCTGGTGGTTGTACATCACTTGGAACAGCGGCGTATGGCTGAGGCTGCGCTCGACTTTCAGGGCTTCCACCAGACGCTCGAACGGCAGTTCCTGATGGGCCTGGGCGCCGAGGGCGTGCTCTTTGATGCCTTGCAGCAGCTCAGCAACACGGGTTTGCCCGGTCAGCTCGGTACGCAACACCTGGGTGTTGACGAAAAACCCGATCAGCCCTTCGACTTCACTGCGGTTACGGTTGGCAATCGGCACGCCGACGCGGATATCGCTCTGGCCGGTGTAGCGGTGCAGCAGCACATTAAAGGCACCGAGCAACAGCATGAACAGCGTGACGTTGTGCTTTTGCGCACAGGCGCGCAGTTGCGCCGCCAGTGCCGGCTCAATCGCGAAGTTATGGCGGGTGCCCTGATAGCTGGGCATGGCCGGGCGCGGACGGTCCGTCGGCAGTTCCAGCACCGGGTGCTCATCGCCCAGGCGCGCCTGCCAGTACTCCAATTGACGGGCCTGCTCCCCCGCTTCCAACCAGCGGCGTTGCCACAGGGCGTAGTCGCTGTATTGGATCGGCAGCGCCGGCAATTGCGGTGCCTCGTTGCGCTCATGGGCGTCGTAAAAGCGGATGAACTCGTCGATCAGCACGTTCATCGACCAACCGTCGGAGACGATGTGGTGCAGGGTCAGCAGCAGGACATGCTCCTGGGCGCCAAGCTTGAGCAATTGCACACGCAGCAGCGGGCCGTGCTCCAGGTCGAATGGCAGCAGCGACTGGCGGGTGGCTGCGTCATTCACTGCCTGCTCGCGTTCCGCCGGGGCCAGGTCAGTCAGGTCGAGTTGCTCAACGGCCAATGAGGGTTGAACGGCGACTTGCAACAGGCGCTCATCGGCCTGGCGCTGGAACACCGTACGCAGGGTCTCGTGACGCGCCACCAGGCTGGCGAATGCCTGCTCCATCGCGCTTAAGCTCAGCGCTCCATTGAGTCTCACCGCCCCCGGCAGGTTGTAAGCGCCGCTGGCCGGGTCCAATTGCCACAGGAACCACATGCGTTGCTGTGCATAGGACAGTGCCTGACGGTCCTCCACCTCCACCCCGGCTGGAATCGGAAACCGGGAGAAATCCACCCCTTCTTTCTGCAGTGCTTGCAGGAACAGCTGGCGTTTTTCCAGGGGCAACCCGATAAACCGGCGAGCAAGTTTCAAGGAGTCTTCAGCATTCATTTGTTGGAGTCCGGAGCAATAGGCAGGAAGCACAAAGGCACGTCGTCCCTATAAAACGAACCGGAGAGGGAAAAATTAGCGGCGGGTGGAGGGGTTGGCGCGAGGGGTCATCAAGGGTTACGTCAATCCCGGGAACCCCGTGCAAAAGCGAGAATGATCACGTTGCACAGGCCCGGCCCCGGCAATGCACTGAAGCACTGCCTTCGGCGCCGAATCATCGAACCATTGCGTTCAGGAGAACTGATTACGTGAACAACCAACTCAAACGAAAAGCCTGCATCGGCTCCATAGAGGCCAGCCTTGAAGGTAACTGCCTGTTCGGCAAGATCCTGTTCATCAAGGCGCTGAACGCATTCCTGCAACATCACAGCACAGAGGCATGCTCAGCGATGGGTTGATCAACCCAACCGCCGGTACCCCAACACCGCCGAGCCCAACACCACCGCGCCCGCCGCCAACGCCACCCAGAACCCGCTGGCGGCGCCGAAGTGGTCGATCATCCAGCCGGAGCTGGCGGCACCAATGGCCACGCCGATGCTGAGGCCGGTGATCAGCCACGTCATGCCTTCGGTCAGGCGGCTGGCGGGGACGATACGCTCCACCAGCGCCATGGACACGATCAGGGTCGGGGCAAAGAACAGGCCGGAGATAAAGATCGCCACCGCCAGGCCTGGAATGTTGGTGACCAGCAGCAACGGCAAGGTGGTCAACGCCGTGGCCACGCCGCAGAACAGAAACTGGCGCGGCAGCGGCGCCTTGAGCTTGAGAGTGCCAAAGGCGAGTCCCGCCAGGCATGAACCGATGGCGTACACCGACAGCACAATACTCGCCGCCGCCGGCTGACCCTGGTGTTGGGCAAACGCCACGCTGACCACATCCACCACACCCACGATCACCCCCATGGCCAGCAAGAGGATCATCAGGATCAATACCGACGGTGACGCGATCAGCCAGCCGGCATGGTGATCGTGGTGCTCATGCACCGGGGGTTCGGTCGCTCGTTGCAGGACGAACGTGGTGACGCCCACCGCCAGCAACAAAGCGGCCACCAGCGGCCCGGCTTCGGGGAATAGCACCACACTCAAGCCCACCGAAATCGGCGGGCCGACGATAAAGCACACCTCATCCAGCACCGACTCCAGGGCAAAGGCGGTTTGCAGCTTGGGCTGACCTCGGTACAACTCGGTCCAACGGGCCCGCACCATCGCCGACATGTTCGGCATGCAACCGGCCAAGGCGGCAGACAGGAACAGCGTCCAGGTCGGCGCCTGCAACCGCGTGCACAGCAACAGCATCAGCAGCGCCCCGCCACCGATCAACGCGGCAATCGGCAGCACCCGGCCTTGGCTGTAGCGGTCCACCAGCCGTGATACCTGTGGCGCGCAAATCGCCGTAGCCAACGCGAATACCGCCGCCACCGAGCCTGCCAGGCCGTAGCCGCCATGCACCTGGGAAAGCATGGTGATAATGCCGATACCGGTCATGGACACCGGCATACGCGCCAGCATGCCGGCCAATACAAAAGCCCGGGCGCCAGGGACTTGGAATAACTCGGCGTAGGGGTTTGCCATGACTTAAACGCCTTCTGTCCTTAAATTGCGCATCCTTTTATCACACCAACCGCTTGATCTGTTTATGCCGCCACACCAACCGGTAATACGCGGTCTGCAACCCCAGCATCGCCAGGTACGTCACCGGAAACGCCATCCACACACCTTCCAGGCCGAAGTGGGCGTTGAGCAGGTACGCCATCGGCAACTCCACGCACAGCACGCAGAAGATCGAGATCGCCACCGGCATCAGCACCACGCCGCTGGCACGCATGATCCCGCCGATCACGGCCTGGAAGCCGAACACGAGGATGCTCCACAGCATGATGTGCAGCAGGTGCTCGGCATTCACGCGTGCGGCGTCATCGGTGATGAACAGCCCGAGCAACCAGTGGGATAACAAGTAGCCCAGCACAATCAGGCCACCGGTGAGACAGGTGTTGATCAGCAACCCGGTACGAAGAATCGGCCCGATGCGCTCCAGGCGCCCGGCGCCAATCGCCTGGGCGCCGAGGATCGAGGCAGTGATGGCAATCGACAGGGCCGGAAACTGCACGTAGTTGACGATCTGCGTCACCGCCCCATAGGCCGCCGTAGCCTGGGAACCATGGCTATTGACCAACGCCAGGATGACCAGCTCCGAGAGCGACAGCACCACCATCTGCAAGCCGGTGGGCAGGCCGATACGCAGGACTTTACCGAGGATGACGCGGTCCAGGCGCAAGGCCGCGAGCAGTTCGCGATCCGGCGCCATCACGTGGTTTTTATGGCGCAGGCGCAGGACCAGAAACAGCATCGCCGAGGCATTCCCCACCAGGCCCGCGTACACCGCGCTCTGGATGCCCAAGGGCGGCAGGCCGATCCAGCCGCGAATCAAAGCCGGGGTCAGCAACAGGCCGACCAGGGTCGAGACCATCAACGCGAGCAAGGGCGAAATCGTATCGCTGACGCCCCGCAGCAATTGGGTGTAAAGGATGAAGACCAGCAACAGCGGCATGATCAGCATCATCATCTGGGCATAGCCGACTGCGTCGTCGAGCACGTCAACCGGCGTGCCCAATGCCTGCAACGCCGGGCGCGCAAACAGACTGCCCAACACCGCCGCGATCAAGCCCACCAGCGCGCCAAGGGTCAGCGTCGCGCCGGTAATCGACTTGACCATCGCGGTTTCCTGGGCACCCCAGGCCTGCCCGATCAACACCGACGCACCCGCCCCCAGGCCGATCACCAGGGCAATGAAGAAAAACACGATGGGGAACATCCCCGACACCGCCGCCAGGGCCTGAGTGCCGAGCATCTGCCCGACATAAATGCCGTTGAGCGTGCCGGAAAAACTCTGCAGGAAGTTGGACAGCACCATCGGTGCCAGAAAGATCAGATAGACCTGCCACAGCGGGCGTTGCAAAGGGCTTTGCATGAGAAACGGGGCCTCGAAGAACTAAAGCGTCCGAGGTTTATACCGCATGTGGATCCAATGTTCCTGCGGTTTATCGAGGCATGCCGTCGAACAGTGGGCAACCTGAATGGGCAACTGTTTTTTTGTCGTGAGCAAGCTCGCCCCGCTCACGACAAAGGCTATGGCGCAACCGGCAGCGCACGCTTGTGTGCGGTCTTGAGATAGGCCGATTCAACGATGTCCCTCACCCGCTCACTCACCGGCTCGCCCATCAGGTACGCATCGATCTCTTCGTACGTGCAGCCATAAGCCTGTTCATCCAGCTTGCCCGGTGCCAGTTCTTCGAGGTCGGCTGTGGGCTGCTTGTGCACCAGGTTCGTCGGTGCCCCAAGGGAACTGGCCAACAGGCGCACCTGGGTTTTGGTCAGTCCGGACAATGGCGCCAGGTCGCAGGCGCCGTCACCGAACTTGGTGAAAAACCCCATCAGAGCTTCGGCGCCATGGTCGGTGCCGACCACCAGGCCATTGTGCAAGTTGGCCACGGCGTACTGCGCGATCATGCGGGTGCGGGCCTTGACGTTGCCTTTGATGAAATCCACCTGAGCGGCGCTGGCGTCGGTGGCGGTGAGGCTGGCCATCAGGCCGTCGACGCTGGCGGCGATGTTCAGGGTGTCGATGTGGTCCGGAGTGATGAAATCCAGCGAGGCCTGGGCGTCGCGCTCATCGGCCTGGGTCTTGTAGGGCAGGCGCATGGCGATAAAGCGCGCGGCGTAATCCTCAGCCCGCAGTTGCTCAACCGCCAACTGGCACAGGCGGCCGGCGGTCAGGGAATCCACGCCACCGCTAATGCCCAGCACCAGGGCTTTGCAGCCCGACTGGCGCAACGTGGTCTTGATGAAATCGATGCGCCGTTGGATTTCCCTGGCCTCACCGCCCTTCACCAGTTGCCGGTTGATATTCAGTTCCTGCGCGATACGGTCTTGCATGTCACACCTCCACGTTGCCGACATTGAATACCTTCGCTGCGTACTGCAAAAACGAGGGGTCTTCGCAGACGTTCTTCACCGGGTCATCGGAGAACTTCACCACCGGTTCGCCGTGCACCCGTACCAGCTTCATAACGATGCTCAGCGGTTCGACGCCGTCCACATCGCAAGCCAGGCTGGTGCCCATGCCGAAACCGAACTTGGCCTTGCCACGGATGTGCCGCAGGATCGGCAGGCATTTTTCGAAGTTCAGGCCGTCGGAAAACATCAGGTCCTTGGTCATCGGATCGATGCCCAGTTGTTTGTAGCGAGCCAGCACCTTGTCGGCCCAGGCGATGGGGTCACCGGAGTCCTGGCGCAGGCCGTCGTAGAGCTTGGCGAAGTACAGGTCGAAGTCTTTGAGGAAAAAGTCGGTGCTGATGCAGTCGGTCAAGGCGATGCCGAGACGGCCACGGTATTCATGCACCCAGTTCTCCAGGGCGGCGTTCTGGCTTTCGCGCAAGCGCCCCAATTGCTGGTGCACCATCAGCCATTGGTGGGCCATGGTGCCGATCAGCGGCAAGTCGAATTCATACGCCAGGTGCGCGTTGCTGGTGCCAACGAACTGGCCGGGGAAGTCGCGGCGCATGATGTCCACCACTTCGCGCTGGGCCTTGAAGGACAGACGGCGACGGGTCGAGAAGTCGGAGACGCGCAGGTCGGCCAACTCGTCGCGGCTGAGGTTTTTCTCCAGCCAGTCGAACTTCTGGTACAGCTTGCGGGTGACGTCTTCCAGGGTCACATCCGGGTATTTGTCGCGGTTGCGCAGTTCGCTGACCAACGCGAGCACCGGCTGTTCGAACATGATGCAGTGCAGCATCGGGCCGACCACGCGGATGTTCAATTGGCCATCGACTTCGCTGACGTGGATATAACGCAGGTTGAAGCGGAACAGGCCCAGGAAGCGCTCGTAGTCCGGGGTGAGGTACTCGCGAAAGCGTGGGTTGAACAGAAAGCGCAGCTCGCCTTCACGCACCTGCAGGCTGGCGAGTTTGTCCAACTCGGCGCGCAACTGCGGGATCAAGTGGCCGAGTTTTTCCTTGGAGCGGACGATGAAGTTGTATTCCACATCGACGTTGGGGTACTGGTGCAACACCGCCTGCATCATGGTGAAGGTGTAGTAGTCGGTGTCGAGCAGGCCCTGGATCACCGGGGCGTCGTAGTCGTAGGCACTTTCCATGGTAAATCTCCTTAACGCGTGGCCATCGCGGCCAGTTCTTCGCGGGTGCGGCTGATGCCAGCACCAGCCTTGAGCAACTCGTTGACAGCCTGTACGCCGCCCTCCTCGCTGATACCGCGGCACGCCGGCAGGTGCAGCACGACTTCCAGGCCGGCCTTGAGCAATTGCAGTGCGGTGGTTTTGACACAGTAGTCCAGGGCCAGACCGCCAACGATCACACGGGTGACACCTTGAGCCTTGAGGTACTCGATGACTCCGGTGGACAGCTTGTCGTGCAGGTCGTGGTAGCAAGCACCGTAGGGGTGCAGGTCGGGCTCGACGCCTTTCCAGATGAAGTAGTCGTAGTCATAGGGCGTGGGCAGTTCGTCGAGCAACGTGAAACCTTCAGTGCCCGGTACGCAGTGGCTGACCCATGTGAGGTCGGCGTGGGTCAGGCCGGTGGGTTGCAGCATCTCGCTGGGCTGCGCGACCACCCAGGGTGCTTGCGGGGTGTGGGCGTCCTTGCTGCCGACGCGATAGCCGGCGAGGCTGGCCATGTAGTTGAGTTCGGCACCGATCTGGTCACCACCGGCCACAGGCAATTCGTTGGGGCACAGCGGCGTGAAGCTCTTCTGAGGATCGACATCGAAAGAAGCAAGGGCAGTTTTCGCAAGGGTCATGGCTGTTCTCCTGTGGCCTGGAAACATAAGTACACGTCATGTACTTTCATTGTAAGAAACATTTATTTATCTATTCGCCTTCAAGCACATGACATATCTTTTCGATCCGTTAGACTGAGCCCTCTTCGCCGTTCAGAAGGATTTCATATGCCACTTAGCGCCTACCTCCACACCGTCGACCTCTGCGTGCTTTTTTACTGCCGCGCAACCGGGGAACTGAAACTGTTGCTGAACAAGCGCGACGCCGAGCCCTTCGCCGGGCATTGGGCGTTGCCGGGCGTGGTGGTGAATGGCGGCGTGCAAGATCTGAGCCTCCAGGATGCGGTGGAACGCTTGCGAACCAGCGACAAGGTCGGTCTGGAGCTGGCCTGGAGCGAGCAAGTGGGCACGGTGGGCGATGCGTTTCGCGACCCGCGTTGCTGGTCGTCATCAACGTACTACTTGGCGATCGTCGCGGATGAGGTGCAACTGGGGGAGCATCAAGGCTGGTTTGGGTTGAGGGCGGTGGCGGACGGCAGCATCAAGTTGCCGTTCGATCACAACAGCATCGTCGCGGCCGTGCAGGAGCGGCTGTTCTCCAAGTCGCTGTACAGCAGCTTGCCGCTGATGTTCCTGGGCAATGAGTTCAGCGCGCCGGAGGCGACCACGATCTTTTCCCTGGTGCTGGAGCGGCCGGTGCTCAAGACCAGTATTCGCCAGCGTTTGTTGAAGCTGACGGAGGCGGGATATTTGCGCGAGACGGGGCGCAAGAAGCATGGCGAGGGCGGCAGGCCCCAGGCCACGGTGGAAAACTTGAAGCCTGGGGCGGTTTACTTCTTTGATCGCAGTTTTGCCGACTAATCACCCTTTTCAAGCGCGATGAGGTTCAAATGTGGGAGGGGGCTTGCTCCCGATAGCAGTGTGACAGTCCGCAAATAAAGTGACTGATCCTCCGCTATCGGGAGCAAGCCCCCTCCCCCAGTTTTGATTGGGGTATGGCGTTAGCTCATCCAATTGCCGCCGTCGACGTTGTAGGTCTGGGCCACCACATAATCAGCCTCCTTGGACGCCAGGAAGATTGCCATTCCGGTGAGGTCTTCAGCCGTACCCATCCGCCCAAACGGCACCTCTGCCCCCACCCGCCGCTTCTTCTCGCCAGGCGCCAGCCCTTCATGCTTGGCGAACAGCGCATCTACCCCGTCCCAATGCTCACCGTCGACCACACCGGGGGCAATGGCGTTGACGTTGATCCCTTGCTTGATCAGGTTCAACCCCGCCGATTGCGTAAGGCTGATCACCGCTGCCTTGGTCGCGCAGTACACCGCCACCAATGCCTCACCGCGCCGCCCGGCCTGGCTGGCCATGTTGATGATTTTGCCGCCGTGGCCCTGGCGGATCATCTGCCGGGCCGCGGCCTGCAAGGTGAACAGCGTGCCGGCGACATTGATCGCGAACAGCCGCTCGAAGCTGTCGCGGGTGATGTCGACGATGGGCGCCAGGTCGAACAGCGCTGCGTTGTTGACCAGGATATCCAGCTTCCCGACATGGGCCACCACGGCGGCAATCGCGCCATCGATGGAGGCTTGGTCAGTGACATCCATCGCGACCGCGTAGGCCTGAGGGCCCAGCTCGGCGGCAGTTTGCTGGGCGCGTTGCAGGTTGATGTCGGCAATGGCAACCGTCGCGCCTTCATTGATGTAGGCCAGGGCAAACGCGCGGCCAATCCCGCGCGCCGATCCAGTGATCAGCGCGCTTTTACCTTCCAGTCGTTTCATGGGTGTTGTCCGTCAAGGTTACTTGGGATAGCCGGCGCGTTTCATTTCGCGCTCGGTAGTGGACTGCGCCTGCAACAAGGCCTGGTCAACCGTCATGCCACCGGTAAGCGCCGCTGAAAACAGCTTGCCGACCGAGGTGCCGATGGCCTGGAACTCGGGGATGGTCACATATTGGATGCCCACGTAAGGCACCGGTTTGGCTGAAGGATGGGCGGGGTCGGCGTGTTTCATCATCTCCAGCGTCACCTGGGCAAACGGCGCGGCCTTGAGGTAAGCCTCGTTGTAAGTGGATTGGCGCGTGCCCGGCGGTACGTTGGTGATGCCCTCTTTATCGGCGACCAGTTGGATGTAGTCCTTGGAGGTGGCCCAGGTGATAAAGGCCTTGGCGGCGTCCTTGTGCTTGGAAGTGGCCGGGATCGCCAGGGACCAGGCGTAGAGCCAGGATGAACCTTTGTCGGTCACCTCAGTAGGCGCGGCGGCGAAACCAACGCTGTCGGCAACCTTGCTCTGGCTGGTATCGGTGGTGAAGGAACCGGCGACGCTGGCGTCGACCCAGATCGCGCACTTACCACTGTTGAACAGCGCCAAGGTCTCGTTGAACCCGTTGCTCGACACGCCTGGCGGGCCGTATTGTTTGAGGGTATTGACGTAGAAGTTGGCGGCGGCGGTCCATTCGGGGCTGGTCAGCTCGGGCTTCCATTGTTCGTCGAACCAGCGCGCACCAAAGGCGTTGGCCATGGTACTCAACAGCGCGATGTTCTCCCCCCAGCCGGCCTTGCCCCGCAGGCACATGCCGTACTGACCCTTGTCCTTGGCGGTGAGTTTGGCGGCGAACTCGCCGAGTTGGGTCCAGGTGGGATGCGCGGGCATGCTCAGGCCGGCGCTCTTGAACAGGTCAGTGCGGTAGTAGGTGACGGTGCTTTCGCCGTAGAACGGCAAGGCGTAGAGGGTGTTATTGACCGACAGGCCCTGGCGCACTGAGGGGAAGATATCGTCGGCGTCGTAATCGGCCGGCAGCTCGGTCAACGGTTCCAGCCATTGTTTGGCGCCCCACAACGGGGTTTCGTAGGTGCCGATGGTCAGCACATCGAACTGCCCGCCCTGGGTGGCGATATCGGTGGTGAGGCGTTGGCGCAGAACGTTTTCTTCAAGCACTACCCAGTTAAGTTTGATGCCAGGGTGCTGCTCTTCGAACACCTTGGACAGGCGCTGCATGCGGATCATGTCGCTGTTGTTGACCGTGGCGATGGTCACGGTGTCGGCCGCATGGCCGGGTATAGCCATAGCCAGGCCGGACAGCAGTAACAGTGCTTTGGGAAGCGTTAACATGGCGGTTTCCACCTGTTGTTTTTGTTGTTGAGCACCGATTACAGCAGCTTGGCCAAGCCCTCACAAACGCCTGGCGAATGCGCGGCTGATACTTTTTTAACCGCACACTCAGGATCAAAAAAGTATCAGTGCCGGGCGAAAGCGGGGGTAGCCTGCCCCGTGCAAACCCGCGTATTTTGGTGTAATCCAACGCACAAGAGGCAGCACCATGCCCGTCAGCCGCGCCGAACTGTTCGAGCACCGCCCCGCCGAACTCGAAGTGATCTTGCCCGAACCCGACCACTGCTTTCGTTGGTTCGAACACGATTACCCCTATGATCTGGCGCGCTGGAACCACCATCCCGAATTTGAAATCCACCTGATCCGCCAAGGCACCGGCAAGCTGGTGGCGGGCGACTATATCGGTGCATTCAGCGCCGGCCATGTCGCATTGATCGGCCCGGACCTGCCCCACGACTGGATAGGCGAACTGGCCCCCGGCGAACACTTGCGCGGGCGCGATGTGGTGCTGCAATTCGATGGCGCCGCCCTGCTCGCCTTGCGCAATACCCTGCCGGAACTCGGGGATTTGCAGCCGCTGTTCGAACAGGCCCGGCGCGGCCTGGAGTTCACCGGTGACAGCGCCGCAAAGGCTGCGCACCTGCTGGAAGCCATCGGTAGTGCCCATGGCCTGCAACGGCTGATCCTGTTCCTGCAATTGCTCGACACCTTGAAAAACGCGCCGCCCATCCAGGTCAAGGCACTGGCCAGCCCCTGCTACGCGCCCACGCTGGATGCCCGCAGCGCTGAACGCATCAACAAGGCCTTCGACTACCTGATGCGCGAACTCACTGGCGACGTGCGCCTGTCGGTCATCGCTCAACAACTGGAGATGAGCGAACCGGGATTCTCGCGGTTCTTCAAACGCAACACCGGCCACGGTTTTATCGACCTGATGCGCAAATTTCGCGTGCAGCGCGCGTGCCGGCTGTTGCTGCACAGTGAGCGGTCGGTGGCGGATATCTGCTTTGAGGTAGGCTACGCCAACCTGTCCAATTTCAACCGGCACTTTCGCATCGAGATGAACCAGACGCCGAGCGAATATCGCCGCGACACCGCGATGCATCAGTTCAATCCCATTGAAAAAATGACACCCAGTCATTTCTGATCAAAAGGTCGACTAATTTGTCTTTTTCCTAGGCCATTCAAGCCATTGGGCAAAGTTGGTACAGCCTGTGCAAACGTTTGCGGTACGAACTTGACCGTCAAGTTCCTCCTTACCTGAGCAATCGGGTTCAAACCGCGTACGAATAGGGACTTTCAATGCACCTCACCTCAAGGCCTCGCGCCTGCTTTGGTGTTTCCTTGCTACTGGCCGCCGTTACGGGAGTACTCAGCACACCCATTTTGGCGCAGGAAACACCTGCCAATGACTCAGCACAGGGCAAAACCCTCAGCCCTGAAGCCACCCAATCGAATAAAGGCCCTTACCTGTCGCAATGGTTCAACCAGGACCTGACGCTGATCGGCAGCAAAGACATCAGCTTCGGCCCCAAGCCGTCCGATGACATTTACCTGGAATACGAGTACTGCGGCCGCAAAGGGCCCTTCGAGCTGTATGGCTACATCGACGTGCCGAAGATCCTCGGCATTGGTAACAGCAACGACAAAGGCGCATGGGACCACGGCTCGCCGGTGTTCATGGAGCATGAGCCGCGCATCTCCATCGACTACCTGGCCGGTCGCAGCCTGGCCATCGGGCCGTTCAAGGAATGGTACGTGGCGTTCGACTGGATCTACGACCACGGCAGCAACAAGGAAAACCGCGCCAACACCCTGTACAGCGGCCTGGGCACCGACATCGACACCCACTCGCGGGTCAACCTGTCGGCTAACTTCTATGGGCGCTACCAGTGGGAAAACTACGGTGCCAGCAATGAGTATTCCTGGGACGGCTATCGCGCCCAGATGAAGTACATCGTGCCCATCGGCAAGTTCGACAACGGCGCTTCGCTGACCTACATCGGCTTCACCAACTACGATTTCGGCTCCAACCTGCACAAGGACAACCCGGCGCGCACCGCCAATTCCATGGTGGCGACCAACGTGCTGCTGTACTCGTTCACCCACCTGCGCTTTACGCTGGTCGGGCGCTACTTCCATAACGGCGGCAACTGGGAAGATGGCAGCGAGTTGAATTTCGGCGAAGGCAACTTCCGCGCCCGCTCCGATGGCTGGGGCTACTACGCCGGTGTCGGCTACCAATTCTGATCAAGGAGCATGAGATGAACACGTTTACCCGTCTATCGATGGCCATCGGCATGGCCCTGTTGCCGCACCTGGTGCTGGCAGATACCCCGGCACCGATCAAACCCAAAGTGATGCTGATCACCATGTTCGCGCCCGAGGCACAAACCTGGATCGACCGCCTGCAACTCAAGCAAGAAGTGCGCGTGCCGGGCCTGTCCGCCGAGTACCCGGTGATCCGCTGCAACACCCAGGACGTGTGCCTGCTCGTCACCGGCATGGGCCAGACCAACGCTGCCGCCTCCACCCTGGCCCTGGCGTTGTCGCCCAAGTTCGACCTGCGCCAGAGCTACTTCCTGATCGCCGGGATCGCCGGCATCAGCCCCAAGCACGGCACCATCGGCACCGCTGCCTGGGCGCATTACCTGGTGGAGTTTGGTACGCAGTGGGAACTGGATTCGCGCGATGCGCCCAAGGACTGGCCGACCGGCTACATCGGCATCAACACCAAAGGCCCCAACGAAAAACCGCCGCTGGACTACAAGACCGAAGTGTTTGAGCTCAACCCCAAGCTGCAAGCCAAGGCGTTTGCCCTGTCGCAGAAAGTCGAGCTGACGGAAAGCAAAGAGTCGACGGCCTGGCGCAAGCACTACCCCGCCGCCCCGGCCAACCAGCCGCCGCAAGTCACCCGCTGCGACACCCTGGCGGGCAACACGTGGTTCTCCGGCACGCGCCTGAGCGAACGCGCCGAGGTCTGGACCAAGCTGCTCACGGATAACAAAGGCGAATACTGCACCACCCAGCAGGAAGACAACTCCACCTATGAGGCCCTGCTGCGCGCCAGTCGCGAGGGTTTGGTGGGTATTCAGCGCCTGGCCGTGGTGCGAGCAGGTTCCGACTTCGACCGGCCTTACCCTGGCTACAGCGAGGTGGATAACCTGCTCAACTATGCGGACCAGGGCGGGTTCGTGCCGGCGCTGGAAAACCTGTACCGCACGGGCAATCCGCTGGTGCAGGCAATCCTCAACAACTGGTCAGCCTGGGAAAAAGGTGTTCCCGACGCGTGACGATCCCTGTGCCGGCGATGGCGTGCTTAGGGCCAATCGCCGGTAAGCCGGCGCCTACGGGACCGTATCAGGGCAGGAAGATGATTTTGTCTGCACTGCCCTGGTTCACGTCTTCGTAGCACTGCGCCCCTTCGGCCAGCGCCACTTCGCGCAGGCCGACCGGCAGCGGCAGCAGCCCCTCATCAAAAAAGCGCCCGAACTGCTCCAGCATCACCGCGCACTGCTCGCAGCTGTAGAGCAATGAATTGATCCCCACCACCGAACCTCCCTTGCGGTACAGCGCCAGAGCCGGCAATTGCACATGACCGTCCACGGGCGCAGCAATGATGGCGATACGGCCAAAAGCCGCCAGACCCGCCACGGCGGCAGGCAGCCAGAAACCGGTGGTGTCGAAGATTACGTCGGCGCCGCCTGCGAACACGGCATTCACTTGCGAACCCAAGTCTTGCGGTTTAGCGAGGCTAATCGCCTCGAAACCTTGCGCCTGCAAAACCTCGACCTGCTCAACCCTGCGCACCGCCGCCAGCACCCGGGCGCCACGGATTTTCGCCAGGGCCAACGCCGCACTCCCCACGGCACCGTTGGCGCCGATCACCATCAACCGCGTGCCTTTGCCCACACCGCTGCGCTCCAGCGCATCCCAGGCGGTGGTGTACGGCACACCCAGGCTCGCCGCCTGGGCAAAGCTCAAATGCGTAGGCTTATGGGCCACGCCCTTGGCAGACACCGTGAGGTATTGAGCGTGGGAGCCATCGGCAAAAAAACCAAGATCGCGGCCGGTGCCCCAGACTTCCCGGCCCACCAATGCCTGCGGGCCTTCAACCACCACGCCAGCAAAATCGCGACCAGGAATGCGTGGCAGCGTGGTGTAAGGGAAGCGACCGAGCACGTTCTTTACATCGCTGGGGTTGAGGCCCGCAGCCTGGATTTTTACCAACACTTCATCAGCGCCCGGCACCGGTGTGGGAACGTCGATAAAGCTGAGGGTATTGAGATCGCCAGTGGCGGAAAATTGCAGGGCTTTCATGGGCAGTACATCCATCGAAAAGAAAAAGACTTCAGGACAACCAGGCACTGACCAACTGTCGCCCGATGGGCCACAGTTTTTCGCCGATCAACATGCCCATCAGGCCGACAAGCGCGATGGCCGGCGGCGCGGGTGAGCGAAAATCCAGCGCACCATAAATCACGCCGACAAACAGGCCAATGGCGAGGGAAATCAAGTAATTCATGGGGGCAGCGCCGTGTGGGTTGGTGGGCTCAGTGTAGGGAGCCCCTCCCGCTGGCATCGGCCAACTGCTTCAGGATTTCGGCCAAACCTCAGCCGGTGTAGTGCGAAGGGGCCACACCGAGTTCGCGGCGGAACATGTCGCTGAAGCTGCTCGGCGAATAACCCAGGGACCGCGCAATCCCGCTGACCGACTGGCCCTGGATCAACTCCGCCACCGCCGTGGCGAGTTGCACTTGCCGGCGCCATTCGGCGAACCCCATGCCCAGGTGGTTCTGGAACAGCCGCGCCAGGGTACGCACGCTGGCACCGGCCACCTCGGCATGCTGCTCGAAGGGTATCACCAGGGAAGGCGCAGCCATGACCGCCTGGCACGCGCTGATCAGTCGACGGTCGGCTTCAACCGGCATGGCGATGCGGATCCGGGAGCGACGCGCCCGCTGCAACTCCAACATGGCCAGGCCGACCACCGCGTCGTAATACGCACCGTCGCCGCTATCGCCCTCCTCCACCAGCGTGACGATCAACTCGCGCAGCAACCCACCGACCTCAATCACCTGCACCTGGCTGTCCAGCGTCGCCGCCAAGGCAGGACGCAGGTAGATATTGCGCATCTGCAAATCCGACACTACGCGAATCCCGTGCTCGACACCCGGCGGCAGCCATACCGCGCGCTGGGGCGGCACCACCAGGGCTTCGCGTGGGGTCTCGACCCACATCACGCCGCTCATGGCGTAAAGCAATTGGCCCCACTCGTGCCTGTGGGGTTCCACATACCACCCACGCGGGTAAGTACGCGCCAGAGGTTGCACGGGGACAGCGTGATCACTGAGGTCAGGTGGCGCGGCCAGGGCCATGGGACGTACGTCAGTCTAGGATGAGCCACCATGGTAATGACCACCGCCCGACAATCCGAGTGAATTTTTGGCGTTCGTGACGATCACTTGCTTACACCACCAGGGTTGATGGGCCGATGAATAACGCAAAACTGTTTGTGATCGATTACACCCTCCATGGCGAGGCCAAGTCATTCATTATCCGCCTGGAAAAACTCGATGCCGCCGAAGCTTGGCATTGGGCAAGCTGCGATGCCGGCGTCGGTCGTATTGGCCGTTTCGCCCGGGAGCAGGTCAAGAAGACCAGCCAGGTTCAGGCCGAGAAATTCGGCATCACCAACGTGCAATGGCGCCGCTCGGACGCGCGCGCCCAGGCTTGATCAAGGAGAGATACCCATGAATGTATGTGGCCAGGTCAATGGCAAGGCTCGGATTGATTACACCCAGGACACCCTGTTTGGCCCACTGGCCAGGCATGTGGAATGCCAAGTGAGCGTGCAGCGCAAACCCGACAGACTCGTGCTGAAGGTGTTTCAGCCGCTCCCGGATGATCTGCATGCAGCGAAAACGGTGGTGTTTGCCCTGGAGGGACGGCGGACCAGCGGGGTGGTCAGAGGTCGGCAGCGCCTGTCGGACCATAGCCTCCGGCTGGAGTTGGAAACCCAATAGCAGCTAACAAATAGATCAAATGTGGGAACGGTTTTGACCGCTCCCACCGCATTCAACCGTTGGCCGACTTGGCACACTCGCAGCCCGTTGCCGCAGCACAGGGTTCACCATGGGCATGGTGTTCGGCACAGCCCTGGCAGCAATAGCCCTTACCGTCTTTCATCACCGCTTCGACACCCAATACACATTTGCAGTGTGGGCAGGCACAGGTTTGATCTGGCATGGTCAGACTCCTTCATCATGGTCGTCTCGGTACGGCGAGCGCCGGCACCTTAAGCAATGACTGCCGGCTCACGCAGATCGTTCAAACCATCAGTCGGTGCGCGTATTGCTGCGATACATGAACACCAGCGCCAGCGCCAGGCACACCATCGCCAGCATGCGACCGCCCGACAATTCGATGGCCGGGTTGCCCAGCCAGCCGAAGTTATCGATCAGCATGCCCATGCCCAACTGCCCGGTGATCACCGCCACAGTGGCCACCGCCGTGCCGACCACCGGCACCGCACCGACCATCACCATCATGTACACCACGCCGAACAGCGCGCCGGTCAGCTGCCATTTAGGCACGTCCAAGAGGCTCAACGCCTGTGCCGGTTCAAAGAAGAAAATCAACAGCGCGGTGGTGAGCGCGCCTACGGCAAAGGTCAGCAAACTGCTGCGCAACACACCCACCGTCTGGCCCAGGCGACCGTTGATCGCCGCCTGCACACTCAATACCGCACCGGCCGCGATGACCAGTACCAACAACAGAATCAGATTCATCGTCTTACCCTCGTGCGATCAGAACAAGTGCCACCACAATCAACGCCAGCGCGATCCAGCGCTCTCCATTGACTCGCTTGCGCGTCGTGCCGAACCAGCCGAAATGGTCGATCAGAACGCTCTTGCCCACCTGTCCCGACAGAATCGCGATCATGGTCATCGCAATACCGATGTGCGGCGTGGCCAGGGTCAGTACGACCACGTACATCGGCCCCAGAAAACCGCCGATCAGCTGCCAGCGCGGCAAGTCCGTGAGCGCCGGGCCTTTTTGCGGACCGCTGAACAGCAGCAGCAAATACAGAATCGCCGAGCCCACGCCGAAGATGCTCAACGTCGCCCACAGGTGCCCCACCTGCACGCCCAACGGGCCGAGTAAACCGGCCTCCACCGACAAGCCCATACCGGCGAGGATCACCAGCGGCAACAACAGCAACCGCAGAAGGTTTTTTTTCGGCGTGGCGTTCGCCACACCCTCGATAGAACTGGCCTGCATACATCACCTGCGCATCAACAAATGGATTAATGGCGCGCATTATCCAGTGGCCGTCCTGTGCGATAAATGGGAGCATGCCAACAACACCTTTGCGCAAAACGCACAGCCTGGAGCCATGATGCAGGGTTTGAACGAGTTGAGTTTCAAGGCGCTGCGCCTGTTCGTCGCAGTGCTGGACCACGGCAGCTTCTCCGAAGTGGCGCGCCGCGAAAGCCTGGCGCCCTCCTCGATCTCGCGGCAGATCCAGTTAATGGAGCAGGCCCTGGGGCAACAGTTGTTGTATCGGCACACCCGCGCCGTCAGCCCCACCGAGGCTGGGCGCCTGCTAGGGCGGCACGCGCGCCTGATGCTCGAACAACTGGAAGCCGCCGGCCAGGCCCTGCAGGAACAGGAAAGCGAGCCCAGCGGCCTGGTGCGTATCAATGCGCCGATGGTGTTCGGCCAGCGTCACCTCTCACCCTGGCTGGGCGAGTTGTGCCGCCGCTACCCCAAGCTGCAACTGGATATCCAGCAAACCGACACCTACGTCGACCCTCTGCAAGATGGCACCGACCTGCTATTTCGCATCGGCGTGCTCAACGACTCCGGCATGCAGGCCCGTATCTTCGCGCCCCAGCGCTTTCGCATCGCCGCCAGCCCTGCTTACCTGGCGAAGCACGGCACGCCCTCGCACCCCGATGAACTGATCAACCACCAATGCCTGGCGTACAAGGGCATCACCGGCCAACAACGCTGGTTTTTCCGCCGCGACCAGGGCGACTGGACGCCCTACAGCGTCAAAGGCCCGATCACTGGCAACCACGCCGACACCCTCACCCACGCCGCCGAACAAGGCCTGGGGCTGGTGGTGTTTCCATCCTGGTTGATCGGCGAAAGCTTGCGCGCCGGCACGTTGCACGCGGTGCTGACGGAGTACGAAGTGGCGACCACGCTGGAGCCGCAGCAAATTGCGGCGTTGTGGCCAGGGAGCCGGCGCTTGTCGCTGAAGGTGAGGACCGTGATTGATTACTTTGTGGAGTGTTTTGGGGCGGTGCCTTATTGGGATCGCTGACTCAAAACACCCATTGCCCAATCAACCATGCATTCGCCCCACTGATCACCACAAATAGAAACCACACCAACACCCTGGTGGGCAGGCTATTCACAAACGGTCCCATCAGTTGCTTGTCGCCAGTCATGCGAATCAGCGGATACAGCGCAAACGGCAGCTGCAGGCTCAGCACCACCTGGCTCAGGATCAGCAATTTGCCGATGGCATCGTCACCCATCAGCCACACCCCGAGAAACGCCGGGATCAGCGCCAGCCCCCGGGTAATCAGGCGCCGCTGCCAGCAGGGAATGCGCAGGTTCAGGTAGCCTTCCATGATCACTTGTCCGGCGATGGTGCCGGTAAACGTCGAGCTTTGCCCGGACGCCAGCAAGGCAACGCCGAACAGGATGCTGGCAAAGGCGCCACCCACCAACGGATCGAGCAGGTGGTAAGCATCCTGGATTTCCACCACGTCGGTGTGGCCGGTCTTGTGGAATGCGGCGGCGGCGAGTACCAGGATGGCGGCATTGACCAGCAGGGCCAGGGCCAGGGAGCCGATGGTGTCGATGCGCGCCAGCTTGACCGCGTCCTGTTTGCTGGCCAGGTCTTTACCGATCAGGCGGGTCTGCACGATTGAGCTGTGCAGGTAGAGGTTATGGGGCATCACCGTAGCGCCCAGAATGCCGATGGCCAGGTACAGCGGCGCGGCATCGCTGATGGCCGACAGTGACGGCGTGAAGCCGCTGAAGACGTCCGGCCAATACGGTTTGATCAACACCAGCTCGATAAAGAAACACACCCCGATGGTCGCCACCAACGCCAGCATGATCGCTTCCAAGCGGCGAAAGCCTCGGTTTTGCAGGGCAAGGATCAGCAGCGTGTCAAAGGCCGTGATCACAATACCGGTCGTCAGGGAAACGCCCAGCAGGAGGTGAAACGCCAAGGCGCAGCCGAGCACTTCGGCCAGGTCGGTGGCAATGATGGAGATTTCCGCCAACGCCCATTGGGTGCGGGCGGAGCGCTTGCTGTAGCGCTCGCGGCATAGTTGCGCCAGGTCTTTGCCGGTGGCGATGCCCAGTCGCGAGCACAGGCACTGCACCGCCATCCCCGCCAGGCTGGCCAGCAGCACCACAAACAGCAGGCTGTAGCCGTAGCGCGAACCGGCCTCGATGGCCGTAGCCCAGTTGCCCGGGTCCATGTAGCCAATGGAGATCAGCAGGCCGGGGCCGGCAAACATGAGGGCACGCTTGAAGAACGACGCCTTGGGATCAACGGCGACAGAGCCCGCCACTTCCGGCGGGCAGAACGGGGCGGTAGCAATTTTAGGCAGGCTGAATTTCACGCGGTATCCCAGGCAAACACACTCGACAGCGCGCAGCTTATCAGTCGGACGCGACCGTGCGCATCACCGTGTCCCGTGGCAGGTCAAACGCTTCCACCACCTGCACCACGAGGTCCATCTCCTGGTTCAGCGCCTCACGCTCCATGCGCTGGCGAATCACACCGATCACCAACACCGCCAGCGTCGTAATCGAATACGCCGGACCGGAAAACGCCCGAACACCACTCACCAGCAGCATCGCGGCCGCCAGTGCCTGCCCCACCACCGGAATCGCTGAGGCCGCCCCACGACGCAGGATAAACCCGGTCAGCCCCGCCAGCGCCGTGCCGCTCAAAGCCGTGGTGGCCGAGCGCCCAACGTCGAAACGCTTGAACAGGCCCTGCTCTTTTTGCGCGGCCGCCTTGAGCTCCGCGTCGAAGGCCTGCCGGTCGGTATTACTGAGCTTGTCCTTGTACTGCTCGATCAGCTTTTGCGCGACCTGGGTTTCGATCTCTGCCAGCGCAACCGTTTCAAGCGACTCGTCAAACTTGATCCCCAGGCGCTGCGCCACGTCTTCGGCGATCTGGCGATAACTTACGCCATGCCCACGAGCCAGGTTCATAAAGCTATCGCCGCCCATGCGCTGTAACTCGATGGCCAGTTTGAGCGGCTCGCGCACCTTGGCATCAATCGATGCACTGCGCTTTTGCGCCATCAGTTCGGCGAGGAATTTCAACTCCTCCGGCCGCGCCTGCACCAAGGCTGGGAACAGTTCCACATCCTCCTCGGCAAAGCGCACCTCGCTGCTGCGCTGGTCGGAGCGAATCATGCCGCGTCGCTCGTGCAACAGGTCGGTGTACTGCACCACCGTCTGCAATTGCGGCCAATAGGCGGCGTGATCGAAGGTAGCCAAGTGCACATTGGTGATCTTGGCCTTGAGTGCCGGCGTCACCTCGATTGCATAACGACCAATGCAGCGCTCGGTGTCCGGCTTAATGGCCAACGCCCAATCCTTGCTGGAGTGGCAGTTGATCAGCCGGCCCTTGAGTGGCGCCGACACCTCATCCCACGGGCTCGACGTACAGATCGCCCCGCCCATCAGCAGTAGATTGTCCAACGGCAGTTCACGCGCGGTTTCAGGGCTGGCCAGGAGGCTCTTGACCAGAATCCGCGCGCCCAGGGAATGGCCGATCAGATTGATACGCCGCACGTTCAGCGACTCACCGTGCAGGTAACCCGCCAGCTCCGGCAGCAAACTCTTGGCCACTTCGTCCACCCGCGCCTCGACGCTTTTGTAGTGGTCGAGGAAATAGGCAATTGCCTTGCCCACACCGACGGTCGCTGCGCCGACACTGCCGCCGCCGAGCATCGCGCCGATCACGTCCTTGAAAGGCGCAAACAGGTTTTCCAGGAAGTGCCCCGCGGGCCAGAACAGCATCAGGTTGGTGGAGCCTTCGATGCCCGCCAACTGCGCCTTGAAATTGCCCAGTTGTTGCCGGTTGAAAAACGCCGAATAACCGTGAACATAGAGATTGAGCACGTCCCCCTGAGGCTCGCCACACAGTAGGAATGTGGGCTTGCGGGTGCGGTGCATTTCATCCCACTGGTGTTGCATTGGGCGGTGACTCCGGGTGACAAGGGTGGGCGATAGTAACAAAGGCAAGGCCCAAGGGAGGTGAATCCTGACCGACGTGGCAGCAGCAAAGGCTTCAGAACTGCGCGCCAGCCTTTGAGTTAGCCAGGTAGCGCGCCGGAGAATCCCCCAGGTTGCGCCGGAACACCGACGTGAACGCACTGGAACTGCTGAAACCCAACCCGAGCGCCACCTCGGTGATGGAAGCGCCATGGCTTAGGCGTGCAGTGGCTTCCAGCAGGCACACCTGCTGGCGCCAGGACACAAACGTCATCCCCGTGTTTTCCTGGAAATGGCGGGTGAACGTGCGTCGACTCATGTTCGACCACTCAGCCATCTCGTCGAGGGTGATTTTTTGCGTGGGCGCCTCCAGGAAACGCTGACAGGCCCGCGCCAGCCGTGGTTCGCCAGGCAATGGCGCGCTGAGGGGCACCTCAGGCATCGCGCCGATCTCATCAATCAACAGCGTCAACACGCAGCGATGTCTCACATTGAGTGGCATTGAGGGATCGATAGCCAGCGCCGCCTCCAGCAAATGCCTGAGCAAGGGCGATACTTCAAACACCTGACAGCGCGCTTGCAACCCCGCGCGCAGGACGGCATCGGCGTTCAGGTAGGTATTGAGCATCACCACCTCCCCGCGCATCTGCATTTCATGGGGCACACCACCGGGCACCCAAATCGCCCGCTGCGGCGGCACCACCCAATTGCCGAGGTCGGTGAACATTTTCAACGCACCGGTGGAGGCATAGGCGAACTGCCCACGCGCATGCGTGTGCCGCTCGAAAACAGTGCCATTGGGGTATTCGCGTAGCGTCACCACGGCGTCAGGGCTGGAAAAATCAAAGGCTGGAATCATGGCCCGATCTTGTCAAAAGTTGACCTGACATAGCAAGCGGGCCAATCGAACTGCCCCTAACATCAACGCCCTTAAAGAAGCGTCATGACCTAGGGAACATTCCATGCTGAAAAAACACTTGGCGCTAGCCGTGCTCGTCACCCTGGTGTGGGGAGTGAATTTCCCCATCACCCAATTAGGCCTGCGCTCGGTCGATCCCTTTGTGCTTACCGGCATCCGCTTTGCCTTGGCAGCCCTGCCCCTGGTGTTCTTCATCAAGCGCCCCGCCGTCAAGTTCAGCTACGTAGCCGCCTACGGTTTTATCTTCGGGCTGGGCATGTGGGGCGTAATCAACTACGGGATCCAGATCGGTGTGAGCCCTGGTATTGCTTCATTGATCATTCAACTCAGCGTGTTCTTCACCATGGGCTGGGGTTTTTTACTGTTCAAGGAGAACATCCGCAAGGCGCAGATCGTCGGCGCCTTGCTGGCGCTCAGCGGCCTGGCGGGCATCATTTCCACTCAGGAAGGCAACCACGCCGTCCTTGGGGTGATGTTGATCGTATTGAGTGCGCTGGCCTGGAGCGTGGGCAACGTCATCATCAAGAAGTCCGGGGTCAAGGAGGTCTTCTCGTTCATGGTATGGGCCAGCCTGTTTCCGCCGATTCCACTGTTCCTCATGGCCTGGTGGATGCACGGCAGTAGCCCGTTCGAAGGCTTGAACGCCAGCCTCGACCTGGCAGCGATACTGTCCATCCTGTTCCAGGTGTACCTGGCCACGCACTTTGCCTACTGGGGCTGGAACTCGCTGCTAAAACTGTACCCCGTGTCCACAGTGGCGCCGCTGTCGTTGCTGATTCCCGTGTTCGGGATCAGCAGTTCGATGTTGATCATCGGTGAGCACGTTTCCACGCCGAACCTGATTTCGATTGCAATCATCATCGTCGGGTTAGCGGTGGGCTTGTGCCGCCGGCCATCGACACTCGCGCCTGCCGGGCTATCCTTGCGAAACCTCAGCAAGAAGCGCGTTGCCCGTTAAAAACCGCGACACATCGGCCTGATACGCAGCAAAAACACAATTTTCAAAATGTAAAAAGCGCTCTAATACACGCCTGATGACTGGTTTTGAAGATCCTGGAGTTCGCAATGCCCCATGAAGGCAACCTGTTACAAGCAGCCGTGGTGTTCCTGCTCGCGGCCGTGCTGACCGTGCCCCTGGCCAAGCGCCTGCAATTGGGCGCGGTGTTGGGCTATCTGTTTGCTGGTGTGATCATTGGTCCATCGGTGCTGGGCCTGATAGGCAACCCGCAAAGCGTGGCGCAGTTTTCGGAGCTGGGAGTGGTGTTGCTGCTGTTCATCATTGGTCTGGAACTGTCGCCCAAGCGACTGTGGGTGATGCGCAAGGCGGTGTTTGGTGTCGGCCTGGCCCAGGTGCTGTTGACCGGGCTGGTCATGGCCGCAGTGGCGCTCTGGGTATTTGGCCAGGCCTGGAACAGCGCCATCGTGCTGGGCCTGGGCCTGGCGCTGTCGTCCACCGCGTTTGGCCTGCAAAGCCTGGCCGAGCGCAAGGAGCTCAACCAGCCCCACGGCCGGCTGGCGTTTGCCATCCTGCTGTTCCAGGACATCGCGGCGATCCCGCTGATCGCCATGGTGCCGCTGCTGGCCGGCAGCGACCACCCGACCACCGAAGCCCAGGGCGTGCAACACGTCCTGCAGATCCTCGGTAGCATCGCTGTGGTGATCATTGGCGGGCGCTACCTGCTGCGGCCGGTGTTTCGCATCGTCGCCAAGACTGGTCTGCGCGAAGTGTCCACCGCCACGGCGTTGCTGGTGGTCATCGGTACAGCCTGGTTGATGGAACTGGTGGGTGTGTCCATGGCCCTCGGCGCCTTCCTCGCCGGCCTGCTGCTGGCGGATTCGGAATACCGCCACGAACTGGAATCCCAGATCGAACCGTTCAAGGGCCTGTTGCTGGGACTGTTCTTTATCAGCGTGGGCATGGGCGCCAACCTCAGCCTGTTGCTCAGCTCGCCCCTGGTAGTGATCGGCCTGACCCTGCTGTTGATCGGTCTCAAGCTACCGCTGCTGTACGCCGTGGGCCGGATGGTGGGCGACCTCAATCGCGAAAGCGCCCTGCGCCTGGGCGTGGTACTGGCTGCCGGCGGTGAATTCGCCTTCGTGGTGTTCAAGATCGGCCGCGACCAGGGCCTGTTCGAACCCCATCTCTACGACATCCTGGTGCTGACCATCACCCTGTCCATGGCCGTGACGCCGCTGCTGTTGCTGGTGTGCCCGAAGCTGTTCAGGCCCAAGGTCAAGCCGGTGGAAGTGCCCGAGGAGTACCGCGCCATCGAAAGCGATGCGCCGCGTGTGGTCATCGCCGGCATGGGCCGTATGGGCCAGATCGTGGCGCGGATCCTGCGCGCGCAGAACATCTCGTTTATCGCCCTGGACACCTCGGTGGAGACCATCGAACTGACCCGCAGCTTCGGTGGCATGCCGGTGTTCTACGGCGACCCGCAACGCCCGGAGATCCTGCATGCGGCCAAGGTCGACCAGGCGGAGTTCTTTGTGATCGCCATGGATGATCCGGAGATCAACATCAAGACTGCCGAACTGGTGCGCAACCTCTACCCGCACATGAAGATCATCGCCCGTGCGCGTAACCGCCAGCACGTGCACCGCCTGGTAGACCTGGACGCCTCACCGATTCGCGAGACCTTCTATTCCAGCCTGGAAATGAGCCGCCGCACCCTGGTCGGCCTGGGCTTGAGCCAGGCGCAAGCCGATGCGCGCATCACGCGCTTCAAGAACCACGACCTGCAAGTGCTGGCGGCGCAACACGCGGTGTACGACGATGCAGCGAAAGTGATGCAGACCGCTCAGGAAGCGCGGACAGAGTTGGCGCGGCTGTTTGAGATGGACCGACTTGAGGAAGAGTCCGACAAGGTGTGAGGCTATGGGTGAACGATCTTGCGAAAATTCTGACAGAATATGCCGCAATTTCGTTCACCCCTGGAGCGCTTCATGGCCACTTTCACCAAGACCGCCGCCCTGCTGGTCCTCGCGCTTACTGCCGGCAGTGTCTTCGCCGCCTCCAAGCCAACCATGCAAACCATCTCCACCCTGGGCGGCAAGTTCACCTTCAACCTGCCCAAGGCCTACGCTGCCGACACCTTGCCGGCTGGCAAGGCGGATGATGGCACCGCCGATACCCAAGGCACGATGTACGCCAACCAAACCACGAAAAGTGTGGTGATCGTCGCCGAAACCGTACGTAAAGACGGGGCAACCATTGGGGATAACGACGCGCAGTTCCTCGATGGCGCTGTGGCCGGCTTCGTCAAGGACCAGAGCGCAGCGCTGCCTGACTTCAAGAAGCAAAGCGAGAAAAAGCTAAACTTCAAGGGCCTGGGCCTGCGCCAGGTGGACAGCACCGCGACCCAGGGTGGTGGCAAGACGCTGCAATCCACTTTCCTCGGCGGCTCGGGAAATCACTTGCTGGTGATCCAGGCGATTTCACGGGCGGATGATGCCAAGGGGCATGCAGCGTTGGTGAAGCAGATTACCGGCGGTAAATAACCCGATCTCCCAAGCAACACAAAACCAATGTGGGAGCTGGCTTGCCTGCGATAACGGTGGACCCGTCGATATCTCTATTGACTGACACCCCGCTATCGCAGCGGTGCGACGATTCGACAAGCCCGCTCCCACATTTATTTACCGCGTTTACCTCAGGCTTTTTTCCAGCCAAACCTTCAAGTCCTGCACTTCCGCCTCACTGATGGTGTGGTTCATCCCCGGATACCCATGAAACTCCGGCTTCAACCCCAAGCCTGTCAACACCTCATTCGCTCGGGTCGCCGACGCATACGGCAGCGCCTGGTCCAAAGTGCCGTGACCAATAAAGATCGCCAGCTTGCCCAATGACTCATCCGGTTTCAGCTCAGCCTTGAGCACCGGCAACACGCTGCCACTCAACGCCGCAATCCCCCGCACCAGTTGCGGGTCACGCAACGCCACCTCATACGACATGATCGCGCCCTGGCTGAAACCAATCAGGAACACCCGATCACTCTGGGTGTGGTACTTGGCGGTGGCTTTGCCGACGAAGTCCTTGATCAGCCCCGCACTGCGCTGAAGATCGGCCGTGACACCATCGTAATCGCCGTCACCGGGCGTCTTGGTAAACCAGCGGAATCCATTCGAATCGACCGGCATGGGCGCCCGAACCGACAAATAAGTCCACGTGGACGGCAGCGCGTCCTTGATGCCAAACAGGTCTTTCTCGTTACTGCCAAAGCCGTGCAGGAAAATCACCAGCGGTTGGTTGCGCGCATCGCCCTGGGTTTGCTCCAGGTACGACAGCGGCAAGTCGGTGTGCAGCGTATCGTCGGCATGAGCGGCACCGGCTAGCAGGGTCAGCGCCAGGGCAAACAGTTTGAACATGGGACGTTACCTCAGGGTTTGCGTAGCAAATAAGTGTCCATGATCCAACCATTTTCCAGGCGCGCGGCCTTGCGCACCCGTTGGATTTCTTCGGCCACCTCACTCACCTTGCCGCTGATGAGGATCTCATCCGGCGTGCCGAGGTAGGCACCCCAGTAGATGTCCATATCCTGATCGGCCACGCTACGGTAGGAATCTTCGGCGTCAAGCATGACCACCAGGGTGTCGGCATCACTCGCCTGCCCTGCCGCCAAACGTCGCCCGGTGGTGATCTCAACGGACTTGCCGATGCGGTTCAACGGCACTTTGTGCTGGGCGGCCAGGGCCTGCACGCTGGTGATACCGGGGATCACGTCGAACTCGAAGGTGCAGCGGCCACTGGCCAAAATCGCCTGCAGAATGCGGATGGTGCTGTCGTACAGCGCAGGATCGCCCCACGCCAGGAAAGCGCCCACTTCACCGTCGGCCATTTCCTCATTGATCATGCGCTCGAAAGTCTGCTGCTTGTCGCGGTTGAGGTCCTGCACCGCGGTGGTGTAGTCGATCTCACCGCGTACACGCTCGGGGCAATCGGCCTCGACAAAGCGGTAGCCGGGCTCGGTGATGTAGGTTTCGCAGATCTCGCGGCGCAGGTCGATCAACTTGTCTTTGCTCTGGCCCTTGTCCATCAAGAAAAACACGTCGGTGCGGTTGAGCGCCTTCACGGCCTGCATCGTGATGTAGTCAGGGTTGCCGGCGCCAATGCCGATGATCAGGATGCGTTTCATGGGTTGCTCTCATTGCGGGGCGTGGATTTTGCCATGTTCACGCGCCTGGGCGTGAGTTTCCAGGCGCAAGCGCCAGACCTTGTTGAAGCGAAGTTCAGTGGCCGACAACGCTTCGACGTCGATGAGGTAGAACATCGACAGCGGGAACTGCATGACGTACAGCAGTGCGGCGCGGATCACAAAGGGGTGCGTAATGGCGACCACATGGCCGGGTTGGGTTTCGAGGGATTTCATCCACTGCGCGACACGTGTGCAAACGTCATCCACCGACTCGCCGCCATGGGGTGCGCACGTGCTGTCAGTGAGCCAGGTGTTTAACTGATCGCCATTCAGTTCGCTGATGGCCTGGCCTTTCCACTGGCCGAAATCCGCGTCACGCAGGGCGTCTTCGATTCCTGCGTCATCGCCGAACAAGCCGGCTGTCTGCCGTGTACGCACTTCCGGCCCGCACAACAAACGCCGGGGTTTCTTATAACGCCCGGCGAGGGACAGCGCCGCGCCATGCCAATCCATCGCCACCGCCTCGTCGTCCGGAAAACGCCCGCGCTTTTGCAGAGGCGTGGCGGCATGACAGATGAGTGTCAAACGGGTGGCCTGGATCACGGATTGTTTCAACGACAAGGATTAAGGCCACCAAGACTGGCGCAGTTATCACTGGGGCGCAACGCCTTGTGCCAGATAGAGCACCTGGTAGCCCGTGCCTGGGTGCTCGGCATCCAACGTTTTGGCCGACAGCGTAAACCGCACCAAGCGCCACGCTTGTACGTCCAGCGCGAGGAACACCGCGAACGTGTCGTTGCTATCCGCCAACTGCTGATTCCGTCGTTTCTCATCGGCCAAGATGCCCGCGCGGTCCACGCCAGGCGCCAGCGGCCGTTCCTCCCGATACAGACTCAGCGCGTTCTGCGCCGGGCCACGTTGTACATCCAGCGGCAGCCAACTCTCGATATGCGGACGACCGAAGCTGTCGAGCACTTTCTGGAAACGCTCCCCCAGCAAAAAGTCAGCGGCCTGCAACGGGTCGGCCCACAGGTACACCGAGGAATACACATTGCCGCCAGTCTCCTGGGCGATAAACGCCTTGAACAGCAACCCTTCAGCGTGATCCCACAACGGCCCCAACTGCGTGGCACGTCGGCGAATCACGTTCATGTCGTAATCGGCGGGTAAGCGGTGTGAATACTGTTTGGCGAACATCAGGAAGCTCCCAGGCAAGATGAGGTATCAGCTTGCGCATCCGCGATGATTTCAACAAGATATGACCGAATATAGGTGCGATAAGGATTTGATATGACTGACGCGCTCAAACCTCTGGACATCGACACCGTGCACGCCTTCGTACTGGTGGCCGATTTCGGCAGTTTCACCCGTGCCGCCGAGGCCCTCGACACTTCCCAGGCCGCGATCAGCCTTAAGCTCAAGCGCCTTGAAGAGCGCCTCGGCTATCGTCTGCTTGAGCGCACGCCACGGCATGTGCGGCTGTCGCCCCAGGGCGAGCAGTTCATCGTGGCCGCGCGTGCGCTGCTCAACGCCCATGAACGCGCGCTGGGCGACATGGGCACCCACGCACCGCGTCGCCTGGTGATCGGCATCAGCGACCATGTCGCCGGCCCGGACTTGCCGGCCTGGCTCAGCCGCCTGGCCGCCTATGACCCTTTGGTGATCCTCGAAGTGCGCATCGCCTCCTCCCGCGACCTGGTCGCGGCCTTCGATCGCAACGAGCTGGACGCGGTCATCGTGCGCAACGAGGGCGACCGCCAGGACGGCGAAGTCTTGGTGGTGGAACGCTTTGGCTGGTTCGCCGCGCCCACCTGGCAGCACAGCGCCGGCACGCCACTGCGCATGGCGACCATGGCCGCGCCCTGCGGCGTTCGCCACTTGGCCACACGCGCACTGGATGCGGCGTGCATCGACTGGACCGAAGTATTCGTCGGCGGCGGTGTGATGGCCGTGGGTGCGGCAGTCAGCGCCGGCCTCGGCGTCGCCGCCCTCGCCCACCGCGTGGCACCCGCTGGCGCGGTGGAGGTGAGCGAGCAATATGGGTTGCCGGCGTTGCCCGTCAGTGAAGTGGTGCTTTACAGCCGTATCAGTGACGCACGCTCCAGGGAAACGTTGCGCGCCCTGAGCGCAACCTTTCGTGGTGTGCTGCAACGGTGAAACCAGCCCCGCAATTCCTCTGCTACGGGCCATCTCATTGAACATGTGCAGTCAATCAAACCACTCGCGGCGGCCTTCGAACGTACTGACGATCAACTCCACAATCATCCGTACTGCCTGCGCATCCTCCACCTGCGCATTCACCGCCAGCCACACCTGGCGCTGCATGCTCTCGGCCAACAACCCCGGCAAGGCCACCAGACCTCGGTCGAAACTGCTCATGTAGTGCGGCAGCAACCCGATGCAGGCGCCGCAGCGGATCATCTCCAGCATCAGCGAATACGCATGCACCTGCACCACGGCGGCCAGGCGCTGCTCCACCACGTGGTTCCATGGCTGCAAGGCCTCGACCTGCGCATCGGGTTGCCATTGCACCAGCATGTAGTCAGCGAGGTCTTCCACGCTGTCCGGGCGCGTGGTCAGCCGCGAGTAGCGCTTGGCAATGTGCGGCAAGTACTGCAGGCGCGCCAGGGCCCTTGGCGGTTCGGTGACAAAGCCCGGGCCGGGCATCGGGCTGTCGCTGTCCGACAGCCACACCACCACATCCACGTCCACCGCTTGCAGGGACAGTTGGCTGTCGATGGAGATGATCTCCAGGCGCACGCTGGCGTTGCGGCGCAGCAAGGCGATCAAATCGCGGCCGAGGATGTCATGCAGGATCGGTTCGGCCACCGCCACGCGGATCAGCGGCTGTTCCACCACCGGCAGGCGTCGTTCATGGGCCAGAGCGATCAGTTGCGCCTGCAATTGCTGGCCGTCCCGACTGAGCACCAGCCCATTGCCCTGGTAACTGAACAACACGTGGCGCAAGTGCTCTTCCAGTTGCGCCAGGCGCTTGCGCAGCAGCGTCGCCTTGATGTTCAGGCTGCGTGCCGCCTGCATAAAGCAGCCGCAGCGCGCGCTCACCAGAAAGTAGCGCGCCACCTCCGGGTCAATCTCATGGGCCAGGGCCAGCCAATGGCTGCGCGGCTCGGCCGCCGCGGGATAGGCGGCGGTGCCCTGAGGGCCGGACGGTTCCAGTAATGCCATTTGAGACTCCCTGTCTTGTTGGTCTGGGCATCCAATGCGGGTGGACGGGTATTACTCCAACACTTTGTTCAACTCGGCGCCGTCGATGCTCAAGGTCGCGGTGTTGAGCATGCCTTCAAGGTAAGCCTTGGCGATCTGCTCTTGACGCTGGGCACGCAGGGCCTGGGTCAGGCGTTCACGCAGCTCATCGAGGCTGGCGGTGCGCGCCGGTTGTTGGCCGATCAACTTCAGCACATGGAACCCCGCCGGGCTCTGCACCACGTCCGACACCGCGCCGACCTTGAGTCGCGACACCGCCTCGCGCACTTGCGGCACCAGTTGCTGCAACGGCTGCATCCCCGAATCACCTCCGCGCGCGGCGCTGTCCGGGTCCTGGGAAAACTGCGTGGCCAAGGCCGCAAAATCGGCCGGCGCGGCCTGGGCCTTGCGGCTCAACTCCTGGGCCTGGCGCCGCACGGTATCGAGAGTTTGCGGGTCATTCACGGCGAGGAAAATCTGGCTCACCCGGTACAACGGCGGCGTCACCCATTGCGCCTTGCCGCTGTCGTAGGCCTGTTGCAATTCGGCGGCGCTGGGGTAATCGGCCGGGACTTTACTGACCGACAACATGTAGTCACGAAACACGATCTGCTCGGTGGCGGCGCGGGTCTGTTGCTCCACCTCCGGGCGCTGGCGCCAGCCTTGGGCGTCGGCCTGTTCCAGCACGGCTTTTTGCGCCAGACGCGAGCGGATCCAGGTTTCCAGGGCGCCACGGTTGCCACGCAATTGTTCGCGGGATTCAGCTGGCAGGCTGGCGAGCACGTTTTTCAGTTCCGGCAGGTCGATCTGCTGGTTGCCCAGGCGCGCAACCGCCGGCCCGGTTGACGCAGGGCTGATCACCGGCGCCGGTTGTTGCGCCGCCACCGGGTCGCTGCCCGGTCGCAGGCTCAACGCCACTGCCACCACCAGCAGGGCCAACGCGCCCGCGCCGACCATCAGTGTCGGCTTTTTCACAGGACAGGCGCCTCTTCCCCAACCGCGGCGGCCTGCAACTGCGCCGCGTGCTGGCTGTATTCACGCAGGTAGACAATGAATTCCTGCAACAGACGGTCCCACAATTCCAACTGACTGCGCAGGTGCGTGGCGCCAACGCCGGCCACCACCACGTCCATTTCCATCAACAGGAATTCACCCTGCACCGACAACCGCGCAAAACGGCGCGAGGCATTCCACACCTGGGCCAAGCCTTCGGGCAATTCGCCCTGGACCCGCAGCGCGCAGCTGTAGGTGAAGTCCACATAGCTGCCCTGCTCGGCCGCCGGGTTGCCGAAGCGCACGGCAAAGCCGATGCCCTGGCTGGCGCTGAGCAACTGCACGATGCCGTTCTGTTCGGATTGGTTGACCCGGTAGCCGGCTTCCTGCAACAGCTCGGTGAGGCTCTGGACGCTAACGCTGGTGATCAATTCGCTCATGGTCTGTTCTTCCTTGTCGATCAGTGGGTGACGCCCGCCTGGGGCGCATCAAAACGGCTCTTGTACAAATCGTCGCCAAAACCCTGGGCCAGTTCCTCGAACTTGACCCGCGTGCTGCTGGCGAACGGCTGGCGAATACTCATCACCTCAGCCACATCGATTTTTTCGTAGGCCGCGAGCAACTGCTGGGCCACGCCGTACATTTGTTGATTCTTGACTGAACATTGCTGCACTTGTGTGTCACGTTCGCTCAATTGCGCTTGCAACCGCGCACGCTCGGTTTCCTTGCCCTTGGCCAGCACCAGCAACTCGTCATAGGCCTTCTTGAACTTGCCAATCTGCTCGTTGCTCGCATTCACCTGGGCTTGCGCCTGGCTGTGCAGGCTTTGTTGCTGGCCGGCCAGTTGCTCGGCCAGGCCACGGGTCTTTTCCAGCTCAGCCGTCAACTGCTTGATCTGGGCCTGGGCCTGCTTGGCCTGGGTTTCGGCGGCGATGCGCGCGGCACTGGCCTGGGCCTGCTCGCTTTGCAACGCCTGCAGTTGCTGGGTAGTGCTGCGCAGTTGGGTACGCAGGCGTTCCTCCATGCCTTCGGCGCAAGCGCCGCTGGCGACGAACAGCAACAACAGCCCGCAGATTCGCGTGTTCATGTGGCATCTCCCTGCGCATCAAAAGCGCGTGTTGAGTTCCAGTTGCATCACATCCACCTCAAACGGCTGGCCGTAGACTTCGGAGGCGCTCAACCAACGTGCGCTGGCGTAGATGTTCTTTTCGATGCCGTAGTTGGCGCCAATGAAATAGCCCTTGGCATTGGTGCCGCCCAGGTGGAACGAGGAGTCATTGAAGCCGTCGGGCAAGGCGTCGGGTTGGATGTATTTGTAGCCGGCCAGCACGTTCCAATCGCCACGCTTGCGCATCTCCAGCGCGCTGCCGAGGGTGAACGAGACCATCAAGGCATTGCCGCCACTTTCAAACTGGCCGTCGCTGTTGAGGTTGTTGACGATCTGGCCTTCGCTGCGCTTGAGCATTTCGCCCTTGTCGTAGGCCAGGTTGTGAATGAAGTTGCCCTGGCTGCGCAGCTTCAAGTCGCTGGGCAACTCGCTGTCCCAGACCGCGTTGAGGTCCAGCACATTGAACTTGGACGCCAGGCCGACGTATTGCGGCTCCGGCGTGAGGCCGGGTGTGGCCGGGTTAGGCGTGATGTTGCGCAGGTTGAACACGCTGTTGCCCTTTTGCATAAACGCCACCCGCGAGCCATCAGTGTCGCAACCGGGTTGGCCTGCCCACGGTGAGCACGGGCTGGAACGTTCGCCTTCGATGTCCTGGAATTGGTAGTACGCGGCGGCCAGCTTGAGTTTGTTGCTGCGGCTGATCTTCCAGTCCGCGCCGATCTGCCCGCCAAACAGCCATTTGGTCTCGCTGTCCTGCTTGTCGACGCCGTTGCTGCTGGCAGTGTCGGAGGTGTACTCGACCGGGAACGCACCAAGGGTGCCGAACAGGCCCCACTCGCTGTTGAGGCTGTGATTGAAAATCGCCGCCACGCCGTCGAAATTGAGGTCGTTGGAATACATCATGTCAGTGGAATAGAACGGGTTGCCGATACGCCCGCCGGTCAGCGTCACCGCGTCGGAGGCTTTCCAGCTCAGGTAACCCTGGTCGAGCCAGATGTCTTTCTTGCCGAAACCACCGCCCAGGGTCTGGGTGGTGGACACCGGGTTATTGTCCGAACCGGTCCCCAGGCGAATGCCGGCGGTCCATTCCGGCGAAATCACCGCTTTCATGCCCAGGCGGGCGCGCAGGCGGAACAGGTTCTCACGGTCCTCGCGGGTATTGAGCAACGGCGGGAAACGCGTATTGGTGCCAGGATTGACGTCATACGGGCCCGAATCGTTGAGCTTGGCGTAGTCGGTGATGGTGTCGTCGTTCTTGCCCGAAAAATACCGAGATTCGTCGCGTAAACGGATATCGCCATCAAAGCTCACCCGTGAGATCCAATCCGGAAAGGTGTTGGGTTGGGCCCAGTTTTCCTGCTTGGCGGTGGCCATGACTTCAGCCTTCACCTGGTCACGGATCTGATCACGCACCGCTTGGGGCACATACTGCACCCGCACATCCCCAGGCGCTGCGGCCGGGCCGCTGGCAACCACCGGCGCCGCATTGGCCTGGCGCGCCTGCAAGGCTTCTTTTTCGGCCTGGGCGATCAGGCCGTTGGCGGTGTCCTGGGTCAGCACGCCCTGCTGCACCAGCAGGCGGATCAGGTTGATGGTGACGTTTTCCGAAGGGGCAACCGGAGCAGCCGCCGCCTGGCCGACCAGGGTCGCGATGACCATGCCAACCGCCAGGGTCAGTCGATTCACGGGGGAAATCATGTGTACGCAACTCCTGTAAAAAACCATTGAAAAAGCATTCGATCAATCTGGACGCCGACCCTTGAGGGACAGGCGTACCGGCATCGTCACCGAGGCCGGCACCCGTTGCGTGGCATGGGGCGCACGCAAGGCGGCGAGGACCTGGGCATCGGTGTCGGCATCGCCGCTGGACTTGGCCAACTGCGCACGGGTGACCGCGCCTTCGGCGTCAAGCCACAAGTCCGCTTGCACCGTGTAAGCCTTCTTGCGTAACTCTGGGTCTTCGCGCAGCAGGCGTTGAAACACCCCGGCCAAGTACTGCTTATAAGTGCCGGCACCGAGTCCACCACCACCGGAACCCGCCATGCCGCCGCCCTTGCCCGCGCCAATGTTGAAACCGTCGTTGCCTGACTGGGCGTCGCCATCGATCTGCATCGGGTTGGCCAGGTCATCGGCCGGTGAAGGCGGCGCTTCCTCGGCCGGCTTGACCTCTTCCGGTTCTGGAGTAGGGACCGGCTCAGGGATTTTTTCTTCCACTTGCGGCTCTGGTTCCTTGGGCTTTTCAGGCGGTGGCGGCGGCGGTGGCGGCAACGGAATAATCGTCGGCACCTTCGGCGCTTCGCGACGTACGCCACTCATGTCATTGGCCCATTGCCATAAAAACCAGGCCGCCACGGCCGCCAGCAGCAGGCCGGCGCCCCACTTCAGCGGGCGCAGCTTCGGCGTTTTCTTGACCGGCAACGGCGTGATCGGGATCTGTGCAGTCATGACTCAGCCCTGGCTCGGTTTGCCGGTGACCAACCCGACCTGGGACAGCTCCAATCGGCGCAGCAGGTCGAGCACTTCGATCACTTTCTGGTACTGCACCATGGCGTCGCCGCGCACGATCACCGGGAAATCCGGGTTCAGTGCTTTCTCGATGCGCAGGCGCTCTTCCAGCTCGCCGAGGGTCACCGGGTAAGCGTCGAGGAACACCTGGCCGCCGTCATTGACGGAAATGGCCTTGGTCTTTGCCTCCGACAACGACACCGAAGCGCTGGCCTTGGGCAGGTGAATCTGGATACCCGACACCTGGGCGGTGGCGGTGAGGATGAACATCACCAACACCACCATCAGCACGTCCACCAGCGGCGTGATGTTGATGCTGTCGACAGCGGCATCATCGTCATCGTCGTGGGAGGTATTTACGGAAGCCATGGCGATTCTCCTCAGGCCGGAACCGATGCGTGATGTTCGCGACGGTGCGCGGCTTCACTGTGCTGGCTCTCTCCGTGCATCTCCGCCAGGCGGGTGATGAACTCGTCGACGAACACCCGCATGTCTGCGCTGACTTCCTTGTTGCGCGTGATCAGGCGGTTGTAGCCAAACAGCGCGGGGATCGCGACGAACAGGCCCATGGCCGTGGCCAGCAAGGCGGCCGCCATACCGGGGGCGATGGCGTTGATGTTGACGTCACCGGCCATGGCCGTGCCGAGGAACACCACCATGATCCCCAGCACCGTACCGAGCAGGCCGATGTACGGGCCGCCGGCAATGGCGTTGGACAAGGTCGAGAGTTTGGAACTGAGGGCCTGGTTCTCACGGGTGCGCACGCCGTCCATGGAACAGCGGATGGCTTCGATGGTGGCCGCAGACACCGATGAGGTGTCGGCGCCCTGGGCACGGCGCGTGCGGATCTCCTTGACCGCCACCAGGTACAGGCGCCACAGCGAGGAATGGGTCAGCCGCTCACCCAGTTGCGCGTCGTCGGCGTACATTTCCAGGCGGGTGCCGATCTGCGCGAAGTGCTCGCGGAACACCTCGTTGGCACTGCTCACACGGCTGACCTGACGGTTCTTGCGCAGCATGATCACCCACGATTGGAACATCATCGCCACCAGCACCAGGATGATGACCCAGGCATCCACCGGCACGGCGTTGAGCAAAAAGCCCAGGCTGCCGAAGCCCATGCCCGACTGTTCTTCATCCACCCCGTAAGCCACCAGTTTCGACTCAGCGCCCTGGGCACTGGCATCAGCCAGCAACAGCGCGGCCGGGCGCGCCACTTTGGACAAGCGCAGCTCATCCATCGCACCAGCGAACGGCAAGTGCGTACTGCCCGCTTCCGGCAGGTCGGCACCGATGGCGAATTGGGAATTGAAGGCCGGCAATGCGACGGCGAGCGTGGCGGTTTCGCGACCATTCACATACAGCGCGACTTTTTCACCCTCGGCGGTGAACGCCAAGTGCTGCCATTGGCCGGGGTTCAACGGCTGCGTCGAGACAGCGCGCTGGCCGTCGATTTCCACAAACGGCATGCCTTGATTCAAGCCCAGCAACAGGCTGTGGGCACCGTCGCGACGGGCCAGGACGATTTGTTCGCCACTGGCCTGGTCCAGACGCAACCAGGCGCTGACGGTGAACGCCCCACCGGCGGCGTGTTGCAGCGACGGGCTGGCCGGCAGCAACAGCGGCTGGCCGCCAAACTGCAAGGCGCGGCCGATTACGCCGTCGATGCTCGCGCCGGTGGCGTTCAGCGCCGTGTTGGCATAGGCCGTGGTGTCCCGTGGCGGCGTGGCATTGGCGCCGTCAAAGTGATAGAGCGCGGTGTAATTAGGGTCAAACGTCAGCTGGCCGTTAGCGGTGGCCGGGGCCTTCTGGTTGCCGTAGTACATCCAGATGTCCTGGCGCTGGCCGCCTTCGACCTTGGGCACGTCGACCCAAATGAGCGCCATGCCCATCAACGGATCAAAGCTCTCGATCTGGTGATTGAGCACGGTCTTGTCATCGGCACTCACAAAGCGCAGGTCGGCGCCGTCGTCCTTGACCCCGTCAAAGGTGAAATTGCCGGTGTGCAAGCGCACCAGCAGAGCGGTACGGCCCAAAGCCTGATTGATCGCGGCGCCTTGGGCGGTGGTGTCTACCGAAATCTGTTTGCGGTAGTGCCAATCGTCCTGCCACCAGGCGTGGGCGGTGGCCGGGAGCGCGAAGCCCAGGCAGATCATCAGGCTCAGAAATAGGCGTTGCATGGGTGAAGTCTCCGGAAGAAAAAGTCAGAACGTCGCCTGCACACTGAAGTGCAGTCGCGAATCCTGTTTCTGGGTGTTCGGTCCATCGAGCAGCGGGTAGCCCCAATCCAGGCTGCCGGACAACCATTTGCTCAAACTGGCGCGGGTGCCCAGGCCGACACTGGCCAGGCTGTATTCGTCTTCTTGCTCGGGCAGCGGGTCGTGCAGACGCAGGCGCGCGCCTTCGGCGAACGCATAAAAGCGCCACTCCTGCACATAACTGCCGAGGAACTTGGCCAGGGACGGCGTGCGCAGCTCCTGGGACAGCAGCAAGCCTTCGTCGCCGGTGCGTTCGGCCGCCAGGTAGCCGCGCACCGAAGTGGCGCCGCCGGCGGAATACTGCTCGTTGGACACCAGCGGCCCCGAGGCCAATTGGAAGCCGGCCTTGGACGCCGACTGCCAATCGTTGGCGAAGGTGTAGCTGTAATTCAGGTCGCCCTTGAGCACGGCAAAACTGGCGCTGGCCTTGTAGCGTTTGTAATCGAACTCTTCGGCGTCGCTGCCGTAACCAAAGAACGCACGGGTGCCGACCACCAGGTTCAGGCCCAACCCCAACTGGGACTGTTCGGTGTAGCGATAGCCGTTGTAGCCGAGGGTGAACGGCGCGTACTTGAGCGGTACCTGATCGCTGCTGGAACCGAATCTCATCTGCTCGTCGAAGTCTTTGAAGTCGATACCGAACGAGAAAGAATTGGCCCAATTGCCGGCGGCCGGCAGGTTGTAAATCGCCGACACCCCATAGGAGTGGCCCTTACCGAGTACGTTGCTGCCGCCGATGGTGGCGATGTTGCTGTCGGACTGGTAACCGGAGAACTGCAAAGTCCAGCGCTCATCCAGCGGCGCGCTGTAGGAGCCCGACCAGACCTTGGCGTTGTCGGTGTCCTGGGGTGCGGTGAAGTACGTCAGGGAGATGCTGTGGCCCAGTTGCCACAGGTTGTCGTAACCCAGTGTCGCGACCGAACGCAGCTTCTCGGTGTCGGCGCTGTAATCGTTGTTCAGGCCGATACTGGCGTGCCAGGGGTTCTGGTCTTCCACCTGCAAATCCACATCCATGGTGCCGGGGCGCTGGCCTTCGCGCACCAGCGGCGTAACCTGGCGCCCGGCGCTGCGATTGAGCCCGGCCAACTGGGTTTGCACCGTGGAAAAATCCGGCACCGCGCCCTCCTCCAGGCCCGGCACTTGCTCGCGGATTTCCACCGGCGAGTAATGCTTGGCGCCGACCACACGCACCCGGCCGACCTTGGTTTCGCTGACTTGCAGATAGACGATGCCGTCATCGACCTTCTGCTCCGGCAACTCGACAAACACCGACTGGTAACCGCGCGCCTGGTAGATCTTCTGCAAGGCGTCCCGGGCGCCTTCGATATCGTCGAGGGTCTTTTGCGGGCCCAGGAACGGGTACACCGCCTCCTCGATGGTGGCCGCATCAAGCACGGTATTGCCACGCACGAAGTACTCGTTGACGTCCACTTTGCGTGCCGGCGCTGCGTCCTCCGCCAGCGCGGGTTGGGCCATGGCCCCCAGCGCCAAGCAGCACAGCACCAGCGTTGATTTGAACAGATGCTCCACACCGCCCCCTGACGTTCTATAAGTATTCGCCGACGCCACTGGCACGGCGTTCGGCCGGTTCAATTGCTGGCGATCGAGGTGTTGCCGTGGCGTGCCAGCCAGGTGTGCAGCAAAGCGAAGTTCAGCGAGAACTCCGGCATGTGCAGCAAGGCGCCACAAAACACGTCACCGATGATTTTTTGGATGAGCTGTACCGCCCGAGGGTTGTTGAGCAGCGTGGCGATATCGCGAGTGAGTACGTGAATGCTCCAGACCTTCTGGTTCAGGTCCAGGCCGACGAACCAGCGGAACAGCAGGTTGTAGTTGAGCTGTTCGTGCAGTTGCTGTTCGCTGGGCACCGAGTACAGCAGTTGCAGCAGCAGGATCTGCAGCACGGTCTGCGGTGCGATCAACATCGAGGGCTCGGCCACCAGCCAGTCGCGGTGCTGGTCGAGGACGTCGTCGATCTGCGGGCGCAGTAGCACCAGGGAATGGCCTGCGGGGATGTAGCTGGAGACTTCCTTCACGGCGCCCTGCCAATCGTCCTGGGAGACGATCCATACCCAGGGTGCGCCATAGCGATAGACCGACACCGGCTTCTTGCGCGCGGCTTCGACGATCTTTGACAGGCGCTGGTCGAGCTCCTGCATGCCGACTTTTGAATAACGTTCCATAGATCCCATTGCCCCACTCCTGGCGTCCTGCTGGCGGCTTTAAGAACACCTTCGTGGTGTTCTTGAGCGCGTTACACAGGAGAGACGGGGGCAAGGGTTGGCTACCGAACTTTTGTCATGAAAGCTTCATTTTTTGGGTTTTTTTGGGGGAGTGGGGGGGGGAGTACATATCCGTTATTTGGGTAACGGCCGCTTAGGGTTTCGCTCTTACAGCGACTCACTTTTGGAAGAGCCCAAAAGTAAGCAAAAGGCTCTCGCCCCAACACTCGGCACCTCGCCTAGGCTCGGTGTGCCCGCACTCCGGCTTGAATCCGTGGGCCGCCGCGATGGGCCATCCATGGCCCAGCGCGGCTAACCCGGCGTCCTGCCGGGTTACCCACGGATTCAAGCCTGCGTTCGGCCAGCGTGTTTGACGGGGCGCCTGAGATCAAGATCAAAAGCGCAGATCAAAAGACCGCTGACTTCGTCAGCGAAAAGGATGTAAGAGCCA
>PJQF01000091.1_pt1 | contig 58801 bp, 50 predicted proteins | sample 1503741 | NCBI WGS metagenome assembly PJQF01 (sample SAMN07775949, study PRJNA414020) | Biofilm metagenome, whole genome shotgun sequencing project. | isolation source: biomolecule (vanillin) treated reverse osmosis membrane biofilm | place: India: Nagpur | collected 2017-03-21
CGCACTGATCATCGGCGCCTCGCGCGGGCTGGGCCTTGGCCTGGTCAAGCAATTGCTCCAGGACGGCTGGGACGTGACCGCCACCGTGCGTGATCCGAGCAAGGCTGATGCCCTTAAAGCGGTGGGTCCGGTGCAGATCGAAAAACTGGACATGGACGATCAGCAAGCCGTGATCGCCCTGGCCCAGCGCCTCAAAGAGCGCACCTTCGACCTGCTGTTCGTCAACGCCGGCGTCAAGGGTCCGGCCAACCAGGAGCCCGGTCACGCCACTCTCGCGGAAGTCGGCCAGTTGTTTTTCACTAATGCCGTGGCGCCGATCAACCTGGCGCAGCGCTTTGTCGGGCAGATCCGCAAAGACAGCGGCGTGCTCGCATTCATGAGTTCGGTATTGGGCAGCGTAACGATCCCCGACGGCTCAGACCTGGCGCTGTACAAGGCCAGCAAGGCCGCGCTGAACTCCATGACCAACAGCTTCATCACTCAACTGGGCGACCACACACTCACTGTTCTGTCACTGCATCCGGGCTGGGTGAAGACCGACATGGGCGGCGAAAACGCGCACATCGATGTCGACACCAGCGTGCGCGGCCTGGTGGATCAGGTAAATGCCTACACCGGCAAAGGTGGTCACCACTTCGTGGACTACAAAGGCGACACCATCGCCTGGTAAGCGACGAGCAGCGTTATCGACTGATTGCCGTCGATAACGCTGCGCGCGTAGACTGCGCCCTCGCCCCAACCGGCGACCCTGGATCAGCAGACAGGGCAACACTGAGCTGGCAAACCTGAACCCATCATTCAGAGGAGCCGGCCAATGCCTGCGACCCGTATCTGGTTAAAAAACCCCCTCGCGATTTTCACTGCCAATGGCCTTGATGCCCGTGGCGGCCTGGTGCAGCAGGACGGTGTGATCACCGAAGTGCTGGGCTGGGGAAAAGAGCCCGCTGTGCCTTGTGGACAGGTGTTCGACGCACGCGAACACGTGATCCTGCCCGGCCTGATCAACACCCACCATCATTTTTACCAAACCCTCACCCGTGCCTGGGCGCCGGTGGTCAATCAGCCGTTGTTCCCCTGGCTGAAAACCCTGTACCCGGTGTGGGCGCGTCTGACGCCCGAGAAACTTGCTCTGGCCACCAAAGTCGCCTTGGCCGAATTGCTGCTCTCGGGCTGCACCACCGCCGCCGACCACCACTACCTATTCCCCGACGGCCTGGAAAATGCCATCGACGTGCAAGTTGATACGGTGCGCGAATTGGGCATGCGCGCCATGCTTACCCGGGGCTCCATGAGCCTGGGCGAAGCCGACGGTGGCCTCCCGCCGCAACAGACCGTGCAACAAGGGCAGGTCATCCTCGACGACAGCCAGCGCCTGATCCGCGAATACCACCAACGCGGCGACGGCGCACAGATCCAGATTGCCCTGGCGCCTTGCTCGCCGTTCTCCGTCACACCGGAAATCATGCGTGCCAGCGCCGAACTGGCCAACAGCCTAGACGTGCGCCTGCACACCCATCTGGCGGAAACCCTCGACGAAGAAGATTTTTGCCTGCAACGCTTCGGCCTGCGCACCGTGGATTACCTCGACAGCGTGGGCTGGCTCGGCCCACGCACTTGGCTGGCACATGGCATTCACTTCAACCCTGATGAAATCGCCCGCCTTGGCGCCGCCGGTACCGGTATCTGCCACTGCCCAAGCTCAAATATGCGCCTGGCGTCCGGCATCTGCCCTACCCTCGACCTGCTAGCCGCGGGCGCGCCCATTGGCCTGGGCGTGGACGGTTCCGCCTCCAATGATGCATCGAACATGATTCTCGAAGCACGACAGGCCCTGTACATCCAGCGCCTACGTTATGGCGCAGAAAAGATCACCCCCGAAGGCGTGCTCGGCTGGGCCACCAAAGGTTCGGCGCAGTTGCTGGGGCGTACGGATATCGGTGAATTGGCCGTGGGTAAACAGGCGGATCTGGCGCTGTTCAAACTTGATGAGCTGCGGTTCTCCGGTAGCCATGATCCGATTTCGGCGCTGCTGTTGTGTGGTGCGGATCGTGCGGATCGGGTGATGGTCGCGGGCAAATGGCGAGTGATCGACGGGCAGGTCGAGGGCCTGGATCTGAAACGTTTGATCGCCGATCACAGCCAGGCGGCGCGACGATTGATCGCAGGGACCTAAGTAAACACCGTTCAACATGCGGGAGGGGAACGTCGATTCGTCGCACCACCCCTCCCGCTTTTTATCTGCGGTGTTCTTACAATCCCAGCAGCGACAACATGATGAATGTCGCAAACAGCACAAAATGGGTCATCCCTTCGATAGCGTTGGTTTCGCCATCGTTGAGGTTGATCGCACTGACAATCAGCGTGATAAACACCATCACCGTTTGCACCGGCGTCATCGCCATCTGGAAAGGCTGGCCAGTGTAGAGCGCCATGGCCTCCATCACCGGCACCGTCAAAATCACCGTCGACAACGACGCTCCCAGTGCAATATTCACCACCGACTGCATGCGGTTGGCCAATGCGGCGCGCAAGGCCGTGAGAATTTCCGGCGCCGCCGAAATGGCTGCAACCACAATCGCCGTAATCACCGGCGGTGCGCCCGTGCCTTCCAGACCCAGGTCGAGGGTCTTGGACATCACCTCGGCCAACGCGCCAATCACAATCACGCCAAACACCAACGTGCCGATGGAGAACACCAGATTCACCGGCGGCGTTTGCTCCTCTTCCGGCAGTTTTTTGCGGCGTTTTTCCGGATAGCTGTAGCTGAAGAAATAACTGTGCGGCCCCACCTGCATGCGCAGGAACAAGGTGTAGAGCACCACCATCGCGCCAATGGTGAAGGCCGAGTAAATTTTCCAGTCAGCTTCGGGGATGAATTCCGGCACCACCATCGACACGCCCATGGCGGTGAGGATCATCACGCTGTAGGTGCGCGCCGAGTCGTCGTTATAGGACTGCTCGCCGTGCTTGATGCCGCCCATCAAGGCGGCCAGGCCGAGGATGCCGTTGATATCCAGCATCACTGCCGAATAAATAGTGTCACGCACCAGGGTGGGCGATGGCTCATTACTCATCATGATCGCCAGGATCACCACTTCCACCAGCACGGCGGCCAGGGTAAGGATCATGGTGCCGTAGGGGTCGCCAACTTTCTCCGCCAGTTGCTCGGCGTGGTGGGCCACGCGCATCGACGCCACTACGATAAAACCAATCAGCGCCACGCCTGCCAACAGCGCGACTATTTGCCCGCTGTGCAGCATCCAGTGCTCCAGCGGGTAGGCGGCGATGGCGGCAATCAGCGCCAGTAGCATGAATTTTTCTTGCTTGAGGGAGGTGAGCATTCGAGGCCTTTTTCGTACAGCAAATCAGTCATTGATGGGGTACAGACTGCGCCACGCTGCTAACGTTTCGTTACACCTTAGTTCACAACCCTCTTGCGCGAATAAAACGAATACTCTCCTGCCGGTCAGGTTTTACCGATTATTTCGGCTATGCCCTGTAGAATGCCGCCATTGCACCTGATGAGAATTTAGACATGTACGATTGGCTCAACGCCCTGCCCAAGGCTGAACTGCACCTGCACCTGGAGGGCTCGCTGGAGCCTGAGCTGCTGTTCGCCCTGGCCGAGCGCAACAAGATTGCGCTGCCATGGAACGACGTCGAAACCTTGCGCAAGGCCTACGCGTTCAACAACCTGCAAGAGTTTCTGGACCTGTATTACAAGGGCGCCGATGTGCTGCGCACGTCTCAGGACTTCTACGACCTGACCTGGGCCTACCTGCTGCGCTGCAAAGAGCAGAACGTGATCCACACCGAACCCTTCTTCGACCCGCAAACCCACACCGACCGTGGCGTGCCGTTCGAAGTCGTACTCAACGGTATCGCCGCAGCACTCAAAGATGGCGAGCAGCAACTGGGCATCACCAGCGGGCTGATCCTCAGCTTCCTGCGTCACCTGAGCGAAGACGAAGCACAAAAAACCCTCGACCAGGCGCTGCCGTTCCGTGATGCGTTCGTGGCCGTGGGCCTGGACAGCTCCGAGATGGGTCACCCGCCGAGCAAGTTCCAGCGCGTGTTCGACCGTGCCCGCCATGAAGGCTTCCTCACCGTTGCCCACGCCGGCGAAGAAGGCCCACCGGAGTACATCTGGGAAGCCATCGACCTGCTGAAAATCCAGCGAATCGACCATGGCGTGCGCGCCATCGAAGACGAACGCCTGATGCAGCGCATCATCGACGAGCAGATCCCGCTCACCGTGTGCCCGCTGTCCAACACCAAGCTCTGCGTGTTCGACGACATGGCCCAGCACAACATCCTCGACATGCTTGAGCGTGGCGTGAAAGTGACCGTGAACTCCGATGACCCGGCCTACTTCGGCGGTTATGTCACCGAGAACTTCCACGCGCTGTACACCTCCTTGGGCATGACCCAGGACCAGGCCAAACGCCTGGCACAGAACAGCCTGGATGCGCGACTCGTAAAGCCCTGACGTGAGCGAATGTTGGAGTGAGCGCCTGTGACCACGGCGCCTGCTCCTACAGCGCGGCCAATCGGGCGATCTCTTCCAGCCCGACGTCGTTGACCACCACAGCCTGGGACTCGTTGACCAGGCTGATCCAGTTCGATTGCAGGAACAACTGAAACAACCCAGCACCCAGCGCGCCCCCGAGGTGTGGTTGCTGCTGGCTCCAGTCAAAACAATCGCACAGCAGCGGCATTGCCAATGCTTGGGTAAAAATGCCCAGGCCCGCCATTTGCTGCGCGCCCTTGAATGTGACGGCGAGGCGTTGCTCATGGCGCTCGATCCACCTCGCCGCCATCATTCGTTCATACAACTGCGCCGCCAGCTCGCCACCAAGATGACCATGACACAGCCGAGCACGGCGTAATGACGGCGGCGCGGCCAAGACCTGCGTTGAAACACCCGGCGCACTGCGTGTGGCACTGGCCAGGGTAGTACTGGCCAAGGCATGGATGGCGGCGCTGACATCGCCGTCTGCCAAGCGAAACAGTCGCTTGCCATACCGCGCTTCGGTTCGCAGCAAGCCGCTACTGGTCAGCCGCGCCAGATGTGCATTGGCCGAGGCCGACGGTAGACCGGTAAGTGCCGCCAGTTCCTTCGACGACTTCGCCGAGCCGTCCATCAAGGACCACAGCATGGCTGTGCGTTTTGGCTCAGCAAGCAAGCTGGCAATCTGACTAATGCATGGTGCTTCTTCCATCGATTCACTCCCTGTCGAATTACTTTTCTGATGCGGTAGGCGCCAGAGTATAAGTGCGCCAAGGGCGGGTTCCGTGGCGTCTGACAGCCAGAGTAGGGACGGGTTTTGAGTGAAATTTCCTTGCGTTACGGAGGCTATTACACGACGTCCAATCGCTCCGACAATTGAGCCGTCAATGTCGCACAGCGAGCTACAAGCATTTCCCGCAGCAGGTTGATGGGTTTGCTCAACTGCGCGCGATGGGCACACAGCAGATTGAGCGGCGTGCGCTCGCCGCGCAGCTCCGGCAGGATCAGGCGCAGTCGTCCAGCCAGCACGTCGGTGCTCACATCCAGCCAGGATTTATAGGCAATGCCCATACCCGCCACGGCCCAGCGGCGCACCACATCGGCATCGTCGCTGAAGCGGTCGCCGCTGACCGTCAGGCTGACTTCGCGCTTGCCGTCGTGAAAAGTCCAGTGGTCATGCACTCGGGTGCCGAGCATATACAGCAAGCAATTGTGCTGGGCCAATTGCTCCAGGTGTCGAGGCTCACCGTGGCGTGCGAGGTAACTGGGGGCTGCGCACAGCACACGAACATTGCGCGGCGCGACGGGCAGTGCAATCAGGCTGGAGTCCTCGGGCTCACCATAACGCAGGGCAATGTCCACCGGCTGGCGGAACAGGTCGGCAATCCGGTCACCCAACAGCAGGCGTACGGCGAGCTGCGGATACTCACGCTGGAACTCGTCCAGCCACGGCAGCAGTTGGTTGCGGCCGAAATCCGAGGGCGCCGACAGTTGCAGCACACCGCTGACATGGTCCTGACCGCTGGCCAAAAGACGTCGCCCTTCATCAAGGGAGCTCAACGAGGCGCGGGCGTATTCCAGAAAGCCCTCGCCTTCGGCAGTCAGGCGCAGGCTACGGGTGGAACGGGCCAGCAAGCGCGCGCCCAATTGTTGCTCGATACGCTTGAGCGCCGCGCTGGCCACGGCAGGCGACAAGTCCATCACCCGCGCCGCCGCCGACAAACTCCCCAAGTCCGCAGCGCGCACAAACAACTGCAAATCATCAAAACGCAGCATCCACCCACCCATTATCAAAATATTATTGAAACAGAGTGCTGTTTTAGCCGCTTTTATCTTCAGGGGAAATGACCAATCATCTGTCCATCCCGTTCATTACGTGTCTGGAATTGAATATGCCCACAGCTTTTAACGTCATCGCCACGCTGATCGCCAAACCTGGCCAACAGGCCACCCTGGAAACCCTGCTGCGCGGCCTGCTGGAACCTACCCGCCTTGAAGCCGGTTGCGAGCAATACGACCTGCACCAAGACCTGCAACACCCCGAGACTTTCTACATGCTCGAACGCTGGAGCGATGACGCCGCACTGGCCGACCATGACCAAAGCGCACATATCCAAAGTTTTCGCGCCAAGGCCGCTGATGTACTCGAACACTTCGAACTCAAGCGCCTGAAGTTTCTCGCCTGATCACCGCCTTTTTCCGGAGCCCTCATGAAAGCCATTGCCTACTACGCATCACTGCCAATCACCGATGAAAAATCCCTGCAAGACATCGAATTGCCGGCGCCCGTCGCCGGCCCACGCGACCTGCTGGTGGAAGTCAAAGCCATCTCGGTGAACCCCGTGGACACCAAGGTCCGCCAGAACGTCGCCCCGGAAAACGGCGCCGCCAAAGTGCTGGGCTGGGACGTCGCCGGTGTGGTCAAGGCAGTCGGCAGTGACGTGAGCCTGTTCAAGGTCGGCGACAAGGTGTTCTACGCCGGCTCCTTGGTACGCCCAGGTGGCAACAGTGAACTGCACACTGTGGACGAGCGTATCGTCGGCCATATGCCCAAGAGCCTGAGCTTTGCCGAAGCCGCCGCGCTGCCGCTGACCGCCATCACCGCCTGGGAACTGCTGTTCGAGCGCCTGCAGGTGCGTGAAGGTAAAGAAGACGAAGGCCAGAGCCTGCTTATCGTTGGTGCCGCAGGTGGCGTGGGTTCGATCCTGACCCAACTGGCCAGCCAGCTCACCGGATTGAAAGTAATCGGCACCGCCTCGCGCCCGGAAACCCAGGAATGGACCAAGGCCCTCGGCGCCGACCTGGTGATCGACCACAGCCAACCGCTGAGTGAAGCGTTGAAACAAGCCGGCCACCCGCAGGTCACCCACGTCGCCAGCCTGACCCAAACCGAGCATCACCTGGACCAGTTGGTCGAAGCGCTGCAACCTCAAGGCAAGCTGGCACTGATCGACGACCCCAAGGCGTTGGACGTGAGCAAACTTAAGCGCAAGAGCCTGTCGCTGCATTGGGAGTTTATGTACACGCGCTCGATGTTCGAGACGCCGGACATGATTGAGCAGCACAACCTACTCAATCGCGTGGCCGAGCTGATCGACGCTGGCACCTTGAAAACCACGGTGGGCGAGCACTTCGGCGTGATCAATGCGGCGAATCTGCGCCGGGCCCATGCACTGCTGGAAAGCGGCAAGGCCAAGGGCAAGATCGTGCTGGAAGGGTTCTAAAACAACGGCTGTCAGTGTTGTCCGTTATTCGTGTGAGTAATGGACGACACCGCTAGTCAGAGAGTTGATCTTTGTCATATTTGTGAGCGCATTCGGGTTTATATTGGCCGCCTTTGCCACGATTCTTTTACGTGAGGAAGTCAGCAATGAAGATCCTGATAAAAGCGTTAGCAAAATCCCAGTGGGAGGTCCGTCTGGACCAGAAAGCCATTACTTTCCACACTGAAGCCGAGGCGCGCGCCTTTGCCGATACCCTGCAAGCGCGTATCAAGGCGCCCCACCGTTTTCCAATCAGCCAGCAACACTCCGCCGCTGGCTGACCCACCTCTCAGCCCTGCGCCTGCAAGGCTCTGGCCCGTTGCAGGCGTTGGGTCGACACGGCCACCGTCACCGCCAATACACCGCACAGGCTGATGACCATAGCCATTGGCATGGCCGTGCCATCGTGCAACACCCCCACCAGCGACGCCGCCCCCGCCGCCACACCGAACTGGATGCAGCCGAGCAATGCCGACGCACTGCCTGCCCGAGCGCCCTGCCCGCTCATGGCACACGCCGAGGTGTTGGGCAAAATGCAGCCCAGACTGGCGATGCAGATAAACAGCGGCACCAGCAATGGCCATAGCGCATCGGTGCGCAACGCCGTGATGCCCAGCAGCGTCAGACCCGCCAGCAGATACACCCACACCGAACGCGACAGCAAAAACGCCGGGCCACGCTTGGCCAGCAAGCGAGCGTTGAGCTGCGCCACAAGGATGAAGCCAGCGGCGTTGGAGCCGAATACCCAGCCGTAATGCTCAGCGGGCACGCCATACAGTTTGATAAACACGAACGGTGAACCCGCGATGTAGGCAAACATCCCGGCAATCGACAGCGCGCCGGTAAGGGCGTAACCGAGGTAAACCCGGTCGGACAACAGCCCAAAATAGCGGCGCAACGAGCCCGACAACGGCTGGCGTGGCTGATGGGCTGGAAAGGTTTCAGGCAAGCCGAATGCCACGGCGATAGCGGCCATCACACTGAAGACCGTCAATGCCAGGAAAATCGACTGCCAGCCCCACAACCCGACCATCACCCCGCCGGCCAGCGGCGCAAGAATCGGCGCCAGGCCGGTCACCAGCATCAACTGGGAAAACACCTTGGCCGAGCCCACGGCATCGCATTTGTCGCTGACCACCGCGCGGGAAATCACCATGCCCGCGCAACCGCCCAGGGCCTGCACGAAGCGCGCGCCAATCAGCCAATCGAGGGAGGGCGCGTAGGCGCAGGCGAAGGACGCCAGGGTAAACAGGGTCACGCCGCTGAGCAGCGGCCCGCGCCGACCAAAACGGTCCGCCAGCGGGCCATAGATCAATTGGCCAATGGCCAGACCGGCGAAGTACACCGCCAGGGTCAGCTGGATGTGTTTTTCATCGGTGGCAAACGCCGTGGCCATCGCCGGGAAGCCCGGCAGGTAGAAATCGATCGCCAGCGGCGCAAAGGCGCTCAAGGCACCCAGAATCAGGATTATGCGAAGGTTCATCAGGCACCCAAGAGAGTCGGCAGCCCGACAGTCTAGCCGGGCCTGGATGCCTTGAACATAACGATAGCTCGCTAACTATTAAAATCAGGCGAGCTTGGCGCTGTAGCCTTCCTCAGTGATCAAGCTGATCACCTCTTCGGCAGACAAGCGGCTTTCCACGCCCACTTCCTTGGCGGCCAGGTCGACCTTCACACTGGCGCTTGAATCCTTACTCTGTACCGCCTGGGTCACCGCCCGGACGCAATGGCCGCAGGTCATTCCTTCAACACTGAATACTTGCATGACATAACTCCTTTGATGAGGTTGAACCCAGTCTCGACCTTGCCACAATGGCAAGGTCAAGTTCTGAAAAAATCGGCCGGGCTGGTATTCGGCGGCACTGTCGGCCAAGCTTGAACCATCTTTGATTCACACCACGGAGCATTCGCCATGCGCTGGTCGTATTTTGCCCTTGCCGGCTTGATGAGTTTGTCTGCCGCTGCGCCCATGGCCAGTGCCGATCAAGACTATGCGGTGTTGATCATTTCCCGGGAACGCCTGGAAGTGCTGACCAATTGCGAGATCGGCCTGTACATCCAAGACCAGTTGGCCGGGCGCCTGTACCAGGAGCAGGCCACCTCGTTCAACCTGCCCGCCGGCAATGTGTCACTGCGCCTGAAGCTGCTGCCGGGCCAAGCTGCGGGCTGCCTGCCTGGCCTGCTCGCCCCGCCCGCGCAAAACATCACGCTCAAGGCCGGTGACGTACGCAAGTTACGGATCGCCCAGGGCCCGGATGGCATGTACCTCAAAGCGGCTGCATTGGATTACTGAAGGCGCTTGACCTTACCCACAGGTCAAGGTTGATGCTAGGGGCAACTTCTTCTGGAGGAATGCCCCATGAATGGATCCACCACCTTTGATCTGCCCATCAGCGGCATGACCTGCGCCAGCTGTGCCGGGCGTGTCGAGCGTGCGCTGGGCAAGGTGCCGGGGGTGCAAAGCGTCAGTGTCAACCTGGCCAACGAGCGCGCCCACGTCGAAGTGCAGGGCCAAATGGACCCCGCCGTGCTGATTGCGGCGGTCGACAAGGCCGGTTACAGCGCCAGCCTGCCTCAAAGCGAAATCGCCACCGATACCGATCAAGCCCAGCGCCTGCACCGCGAGCGTTGGTCGCTGCTGCTGGCCATTGCGCTGGCATTGCCGTTGGTGCTGCCGATGCTGGTGGAGCCCTTTGGCCTGCACTGGATGCTCCCCCCCTGGGTGCAGTTCGCCCTCGCCACGCCGGTGCAATTCATTTTCGGTGCGCGCTTCTACATAGCCGCCTGGAAAGCCGTACGCGCCGGCGCCGGTAATATGGACCTGCTGGTCGCCATCGGCACCAGTGCCGGTTACGGCCTGAGCATTTATGAATGGCTCACCGCACATGCGGGTATGGCGCCGCACCTGTACTTCGAAGCTTCAGCGGTGGTAATTGCCTTGGTATTGCTGGGCAAATACCTGGAAAGCCGTGCTAAACGCCAGACTGCCAGCGCCATCCGTGCGCTGGAAGCCCTGCGCCCTGAACGTGCACTGCGTGTGCAGGATGGCCGTGAAGAAGACGTCGCCATCAGCGCGTTGAAGCTCGATGACCTGGTGTTGGTCAAACCCGGCGAGCGTTTCCCGGTGGACGGTGAAGTGATCGAAGGCCAAAGCCATGCCGACGAGGCGTTGATCAGCGGTGAAAGCCTGCCGGTGCCGAAACAACCCGGCGATAAAGTCACCGGCGGTGCCATCAACGGCGAAGGTCGTCTGCTGGTGCGCACCACCGCCCTTGGTGCCGAAAGTGTCCTGGCACGCATCATCCGACTGGTGGAAGACGCTCAAGCCGCCAAGGCGCCGATTCAGAAACTGGTGGATAAAGTCAGCCAGGTCTTCGTCCCGACCGTGCTGGTACTGGCGGTGCTCACGCTAGTGGGATGGTGGCTGTACGGCGCGTCGCTGGAGACCGCGATTATCAACGCCGTGGCCGTGCTGGTGATCGCCTGCCCTTGCGCCCTTGGCCTGGCCACGCCGACTGCAATCATGGCCGGCACCGGTGTCGCCGCCCGCTACGGCATCCTGATCAAGGACGCCGAAGCGCTGGAGCGCGCCCACGCAGTGAGCGCCGTGGTCTTCGACAAGACGGGCACCCTCACCTCCGGCACGCCAAAAATCGCGCACTTGGTCGCGGTGGATGGCAATCAAGCCCTGCTGCTGCAACAGGCCGGCGCGCTGCAACGCGGCAGCGAACATCCCCTGGCAAAAGCCGTGTTGGATGCCTGCAGCGAACAAGGGCTGAAGGTGCCTGATGTAAGCGTCAGCCAATCCCTGACCGGGCGCGGCATTGCCGGCACCCTCGACGGTCGGCCACTGGCACTGGGCAATCGCCGTCTGCTGGAAGAAATCGGCTTGAGCGCGGGTGACTTGGCAGGTGTCGCCAGCGATTGGGAGTCCGAAGGCCGCACCCTGTCCTGGCTGATCGAACAGGGTCCACAACCGCGCGTACTCGGGTTGTTCGCCTTTGGCGACACCCTCAAACCCGGTGCGCTGGAAGCCGTTGAGCAACTCAAGGCCCAGCACATCAGCAGCCACTTGCTCACCGGCGACAACCGCGGCAGCGCCCGCGTGGTGGCGCACGCACTGGGTATCGACGATGTCCACGCTGAAGTCCTGCCTGCCGATAAAGCCGCCACCGTCGCCGAGCTGAAAAAAACCGGCGTGGTGGCGATGGTCGGCGACGGCATCAACGACGCCCCGGCCCTGGCGGCGGCCGATATCGGCATCGCCATGGGCGGCGGCACCGACGTGGCCATGCATGCTGCCGGTATCACCCTGATGCGCGGCGACCCACGCCTGGTGCCGGCCGCTCTGGAGATCAGCCGCAAGACCTACGCAAAAATCCGCCAGAACCTGTTCTGGGCGTTTGTGTATAACTTGATCGGTATTCCCCTGGCCGCATTCGGCCTGCTCAACCCGGTGCTGGCGGGCGCGGCTATGGCCTTGTCCAGCGTCAGCGTGGTGAGCAATGCACTGTTGTTGAAAACCTGGAAACCCACTGACCTGGAGGATCAACGCCCATGAACATCGGCCAAGCCGCACGCCAAAGCGGGCTGAGCGCCAAGATGATTCGCTACTACGAATCCATCGGCCTGCTCAAAGCCGCCCAACGCACCGACAGTGGCTACCGTGTGTACGGCACGGACGACTTGCACACATTGGCGTTTATCAAACGCTCGCGGGATCTGGGGTTTTCATTGGAAGAGGTCGGCAAGCTGCTGACCCTGTGGCAGGACCGGCAACGGGCCAGCGCCGACGTGAAAGCCTTGGCGCGCCAGCATATCGAGGCGTTGAACCAGAAGATTCTGGAGCTGGGGCAGTTGCGGGATACGTTGCAAGATCTGGTTGAGCACTGCCAGGGCGATCATCGGCCGGATTGTCCGATTCTCAAGGAGTTGGCGTCGGGAAGCTGCTGCGCGTGAGGCTCTAACTGACTAACTACAAAACCAATGTGGGAGGGGGCTTGCTCCCGATGGCGGTGTGTCAGTCTCAATATCTGTAACTGACACACCGCTATCGGGAGCAAGCCCCCTCCCACATTTTGATCTTCATTTACCCGGAGATCATTGCATCCAAGGCGGCGGTGGCGGTTCTTCGGACGCTTTGCTCGGCGGAGCATCATCTGCCGCCCGGATCGCTTGCTTGCGCTCTTCATCCAGCCGCGCCGCTTCGATCTCGCGAATCACACCGCCCACATCCGCCAACTCTTCCGGCTCGTCGAACTCGCCGGTCAAGACGCTGGCCGGGTGCAAGGTGCCAGCTTCATACAACGCCCACATTTCCTTGGCGTACTTGGTCTTCTTCAACTCCGGGGCAAAGCGCCCGAAGTAGGAAGCCATGTTGCCCACATCCCGCTCCAGCATGTTGAACGCGTGGTTGTTGCCAGCGGCATCCACCGCCTGCGGCAGGTCGATGATCACCGGGCCCGTCGGCGTGAGCAGTACGTTGAACTCGGACAGGTCACCGTGCACCAGGCCGGTACACAGCATCAGCACGATCTGGGAAATCAGGAAGGCGTGGTATTCGCGCGCCTGATCCGGCTCCAGTGTCACGTCATTCAGACGTGGCGCCGCATCGCCGTACTCGTCGGCCACCAGCTCCATCAACAGCACGCCTTCGAGGAAGTCGTAGGGCTTGGGCACGCGAACGCCCGCGCCGGCCAGGCGGAACAGTGCCGCCACTTCGGCGTTCTGCCAGGCATCTTCGGTTTCTTTCTTACCGAACTTGGAGCCCTTGGCCATGGCCCGGGCCTGACGGCTGTTTCGGACCTTACGGCCTTCCTGGTATTCGGATGCCTGACGAAAACTTCGTTTGTTCGCCTCCTTGTAAACCTTGGCGCAACGCAATTCGTTGCCGCAGCGCACCACATAAACAGCTGCTTCTTTACCACTCATGAGAGGGCGCAGCACTTCGTCGACCAGACCGTCTTCGATCAGGGGTTCAATGCGTTTAGGAGTCTTCATCAGCTTTTATTGTGGGTCCTTTATTACCAAATACGCGTATGGCACTCGTTATACGGCAATCGGCTCGCCGGTGGGAGGGGCTACCGATCTTTGACCACTCAAGAATGCATCCTATATGCCAGTTTCGGCTGCAATCAACGCTCAATGATCGCCGTCACCCCTTGACCGCCCGCCGCGCAGATCGAAATCAGTCCTCGGCCCTTGCCCGCCGCATCCAGCAACTTAGCCAGGTTGGCGACGATACGCCCGCCGGTGGCGGCAAATGGGTGCCCGGCGGCCAGGGAGCTGCCCTTCACATTCAACCGGCTGCGGTCGATGGAGCCCAACGGCGCGTCCAGCCCCAGGCGGGTCTTGCAGTAATCCGCATCTTCCCAGGCTTTTAGCGTGCACAACACCTGGGCCGCGAATGCTTCGTGGATCTCGTAATAATCGAAGTCCTGCAGCGTCAGGCCATTCCTCGCCAACAGACGCGGCACCGCATACACCGGAGCCATCAACAGGCCTTCGGCGCCGTTGACGAAATCCACCGCCGCCGCTTCGCCATCGCGCAGATACGCCAGGATCGGCAGCCCCCGCTCCTTCGCCCAAGCCTCACTGCCCAGCAGCACAAGAGATGCACCATCGGTGAGCGGTGTGGAGTTGCCGGCGGTGAGCGTGCCCTTTTCGCTGCGCTCGAAGGCGGGCTTGAGGGCGGCGAGTTTTTCCAGGGTCAGGTCGGGACGCAGGTTGTTGTCGCGGGTCAGGCCCAGAAACGGGGTGAGCAGATCGTTGTGCCAGCCTTCGGCATAGGCGGCCGCCATTTTCTGGTGGCTCTCCAGCGCAAGCTGGTCTTGCTCGGCCCGGGGGATCTGCCAGGTCTGCGCCATCAACTCACAGTGCTGGCCCATGGACAAACCGGTACGCGGCTCGCCATTGCGCGGCAGTTCTGGCTTAAGGTGATGGGGACGAAGTTGTAACAGGACTTTTAATTTATCCGCCATGGATTTGCTGCGGTTGGCTTGCAGCAGGATCTTGCGCAGCCCTTCATTCACCCCAATCGGTGCGTCTGACGTGGTGTCCACCCCACCGGCGATGCCGCATTCGATCTGGCCCAAGGCAATCTTGTTGGCCACCAGCAATGCCGCCTCCAGCCCGGTGCCGCAGGCCTGCTGGATGTCATAGGCCGGGGTCTGCGGCGACAGGCGCGAGCCCAGCACGCATTCGCGGGTCAGGTTGAAGTCGCGCGAATGCTTGAGCACCGCGCCGGCGGCCACCTCGCCCATGCGCAGGCCGTGCAGGTTGTAGCGTTCGATCAAGCCTTCCAAGGCGGCGGTCAGCATCGCCTGGTTGCTCGCCGTGGCGTAGGGGCCATTGGAACGGGCGAAAGGAATGCGGTTACCGCCAATGATCGCTACACGGCGCAATTGAGTCATGGAAAGCTCCCTCTGTCTGTTATGGGCTTGATCACTGAGCCTAGTCGAACGACTGCTACCCTGGGATGGTCAACCCTTTGAACCCCAGCCTTCGGAGAGCGTTCCATGTCTGACCGTTATATCGACTTCGCCAACTCAAGCCTCGGCCATCGCCTGGTCGCCGCCCTTGGCCTGCCGTCACCGGTACGCCTGGAACGCTGGCAAGCCGGACGCCTACGCCCGGTAGACGGTGCACTGCTGCTGGGCGGTGGAGCCCTGACAAGCAAGGTGCAGGCATTTGCCAACAAACTCACCGACGCGATTTATACCTACGGCGCCGAGTCATCGACGTGGATTCCCGGGCACGGCCCCAAGCTCAAGGCCGTGGTGTTCGATGCCAGCGAGCTGCAACACACCGACCAGCTCAAGCAACTGCGCGAGTTCTTCCAGCCCCTGCTGAAAAACCTCGATAACAGCGCCCACCTGGTGATCCTCGGCCGCGCCCCGGAAAGTCTCAGCGACCCGTTTGCCGCCAGCGCCCAGCGGGCCTTGGAAGGGTTCAGCCGCTCCTTGGCCAAGGAACTGCGCAACGGCGGCGTGTTGCAATTGCTCTACGTCGGCGAAGGTGCCGAAGACCAGCTGGAAGGCGCGCTGCGTTTCTTCCTCTCACCGAAAAGCGCCTACATTTCCGGCCAGGTGATTCGCCTGGAGGCTTGCGCCACGCCCGTTGAGGACTGGACCCGCCCACTGGCCGGGCGCAAGGCGCTGGTCACGGGTGCGGCGCGTGGCATCGGCGCGTCTATCGCTGAAACCCTGACCCGCGACGGCGCTGAGGTCATTCTCCTTGACGTCCCCCAGGCCAAGGCCGACCTCGAAGCCCTGGCGGCGCGCCTGGGTGCTCGCACGGTGGTGCTGGATATCTGCGCCGAAGACGCCGCCAGCCAGTTGATCGAACACCTGCCCGATGGCCTCGATATTCTGGTGCATAACGCCGGTATCACCCGTGACAAAACCCTTGCCAACATGACCCCGGAATACTGGGATGCGGTGCTCGCGGTCAATCTCAATGCACCGCAGGTACTGACCAAAGCGCTGCTCGACAGCGGCAGCCTGCACGACAACGCCCGCGTGGTGGTGCTGGCGTCCATCAGCGGCATCGCCGGTAACCGTGGGCAAACCAACTATGCCGCGAGTAAGGCGGGTTTGATCGGCCTGGTGCAGGCGTGGGCGCCGTTGCTCAAGGAGCGCGGGATCAGCATCAATGCCGTGGCGCCAGGCTTTATCGAAACCCAGATGACCGCACACATCCCGTTCGCCCTGCGTGAAGCCGGGCGCCGCATGAGCTCCCTGGGCCAAGGCGGTTTGCCGCAGGACGTCGCCGAAGCTGTGGCCTGGCTGGGCCAGCCCGGTTCCGGCGCGGTCAGCGGGCAAGCATTGCGGGTGTGCGGGCAAAGTCTATTGGGAGCGTGAGCATGGAATGGCAGACCTTAGGCAATACCCCGTTTCTGCCGCCGTTGTATTGGCGAGCGGCGCTCAAGCGCAAGATTACCGGCAGCACACTGCCTGAACAGGGGCTGCGCTGCCGGGTCAGCGTCAACCCCAAGGACGTCGCGGCGTATCGCAAGGTCTGCGGTTTTGCCGACAGCCCGATCCTACCGGCGACCTACCCACACATCCTGGCGTTTGGATTGCAAATGCAGTTGCTCACGGCCAAGGCATTTCCCTTCCCGTTGCTGGGGTTGATCCACCTGAGCAATTGCATTCGAATCCATCGCCCATTGGGCGGGGTAAACGAACTCTTCATAAGCGTGCACGCGCAAAACCTCCAACCTCACGCCAAGGGCGCAACCTTTGAAGTGGTAACCAGCGTTGAAGATTCTCTCGGAGTGCTGTGGGAAGCCGAGAGCCGAATGCTCTGCCGAGGCGTAAAACTCGAAGGCGAAGCTGCCGATGACACCCAGCCCACACCTGTACACATCAGCGAACTGACCCGCTGGAAGGCCCCTTCGGATATCGGCCGTCGCTATGCGAGGGTCTCCGGCGACTACAACCCGATTCACCTGAGTGCCCCGACTGCCAAGTTGTTTGGCTTCCCCCAGGCCATCGCCCACGGACTGTGGAACAAGGCCCGCACACTGGCCGCACTCGGTGAGCACCTGCCCGCTGCCAATATAGAAATCGAAGTGGTATTCAAAAAACCGGTGCGCCTGCCCAGCGAAGTGACTTTGCACAGCAGCACCGCCGGTTCCAGTGGCGAATTACTGTTGAAGGGCGCGGGAGATATTGAACATATGGTGGGAAAGTGGCGGCCAATCGCATAACAACACCTGCTTAATTGTATATATATACCCTAAGTAATAGCGGACTTAAAAAAGTCCGCTATTTTTATTTAAGCCACTGATCCAAAAGACATATACATCTTGATACGCCCTCCCCTTATACCCTTACGACTAGTCATTAAGCACACACTTCACGCCCTCTATATAAATCGTTAATACCAAGTTGAGCCTTGAGGGAACACGCACCCGGGTCTGTTATAGACCTACGGACAAACGCATCGCTATCCCAAGAAATAACGAGCGTTTGAAGACAACTAAGGTTGTACGGGTGCAAGGAATTCAATCATGAAAACTCAAGTAGTGTTTTGGAAAGCAAGTACCGCGTTGGCCCTGGCAATAGCAATGACACTCGGTGGCTGCAGCAGCGGTGGTGGCGGGCATCACAGTAGCGGCTCCTCCTCTTCGGATACTGCCGGAACCGGTGGAGGTACTGGCGGAGGTACCGGTGGCGGCACTGGTGGAGGCACCGGTGGAGGCACCGGTGGAGGCACCGGTGGAGGCACCGGTGGAGGCACCGGTGGAGGCACCGGTGGAGGCACCGGTGGAGGCACCGGTGGAGGCACCGGTGGCGGTACCGGTGGCGGTACCGGTGGCGGCACTGGTGGAGGCACTGGTGGAGGCACTGGTGGAGGCACTGGTGGAGGCACTGGTGGCGGCACCACCACGCCACTGGTCACCGCGACCGTCGTCGACACGCTGGGCAACACCGTGACCGGCGTGGGCGGCACCGTCAGCAGTCTCGGCACCACCCTCGGCAGCTTGCCGATTGTTGGCGCGACCACCCAAGGTCTGGTGGTGGCCACCGGCACTGCGGTCGGCAGCATCGGCAACGGCCTGTCGGATGGGCTCGGCTCGTTGGGCACTGACAGCAATGCACTGGGCAACACCCTCGACGGCGTAGGCCAAGGTGTTTCCGATCTGGGCGATGGCGTCAGCACCACCGGCGCTAACGTGCGCACGCTGCTGGGTAAAGTGCCCGTGGTCAGCGCAACTGCGCCAGTGGTGGGCGGCGCGGTCGACAAAGTCGGCAACGTGGTGACCATGCTCGGCGATACCCTGAGCACCGCCAGCACCACCGGCCCGCTGGGCAATGTGACAAATGCCGTGGGCGCCCGAGTGCTGGTGCCGGTCGTCTCGCTGGTGGAAAAAACCACCGACAAAGTTGGCAACGCAACGGGCCTGGACAGCCCGCTCGGCGGCCTGCTGGATAAAGTCGGCAGCACCGTCGATGGCCTCGGCGATAAAGTCGCCGGCGCTGGCGGCACCGGTAACCCTGTGACCGGCGCCGTGGGTAACCTGCTCAATGGCGTCGGCACCGTGGTCGGCACCGCAAGCGGCTATGTCGACCCAGCCACCGGCAACGGCGGCGGTAGCGGCAGTGGCGTCAAACTCGGTCTGCCGGAACTGATCGGTGGTGTCATCGCCGGCGCCGGCAACGGCCTCAACGCCGGCAATACCAATGGCGTGGTGAGCGCTGCTGGCGTCACCGGCGCCAGCGCCGGCGGCACGGTAGCATCTCTGGGCACCTTGCTGGGCGGCAGCGGCACTCCAAACACCGCCGCGGGCGCTCCGATCATGGCGGTGACCACCAACCTCGGCAGCGCACTTAACCCTGCCACCAGTGGCATCGCCAGCCTGACCCAAAACGTCGGCAACGCCACCGGCCTGGGCGCGCCAGTCAATGGCCTGGTGACTAACGTCGGCGGCGCCGTCAACAGCCTGGGCGGCAAAATCAGCGGCGCCAATGCCAACCCGGTCACCAACGCCCTGGGCGGCACCGTGAGCGCTGTCGGCGGCACCGTGGCGTCGGTGGGTGGCCTGGTCACCGGCGGTACCAGCGGCGGCGGGTTGCTCGGCGGCGGCTTGAACCTGGGCGGCAGCGCATCTGCCGGCGCCAGTGCCAGTGCCGGGGCCAGCACCAGCGGTGGCCTGGGGGGGTTGCTCGGTGGGCTCACCGGCAAAAAATAGAATTGCACCTGGCCGATTAGACGGCCTCACCTACAGCGCCTACGCTTGGTTGAGACGAGAGATCTAATAAATCTCTCGTCTTTTTTTAGGGCCACTGAACGGCCCCTGAAAAACACCCGAACCGCGCCTCCAGAGCCCGGCGGGCACCTGCAAAACGCTGCTGCTTTGACCATGGAGTGTCCTATGCGCGCTTTGACACCGTTGTTATTGCTCACCCTCAGTGCTTACGCCCACGCCGATACCCTGCCCAGCTTCCTCAATAGCAACGACACCATCCGCAACCTGCCGGTGCCCAATCTGCCCGCCGATGCCTACCGCCCGAACACCCCGCAAACGCAGCTGCCCACCCCTGCGGCGAGTGAGGCGCAACCGTTACTGATGGACACCAAGGTGACCATTCGCAAACTGCAGATCGACGGCGGCACGGTCTACCCGCTCAACGACGTTGCCCTGGCGTTCGAGCCCTTGATCGGCCACGAAACCAACCTGGCCCAATTGATCGAGGCGACACGCAGCATCACCCGGCGCTACCAGGCAGACGGCTACCTGCTGTCCTATGCGTTCCTGCCGGAGCAACGCTTCGATGACGGCCTGGTGCACGTCATTCTGGTGGAGGGTTATATCCGCGATTACCAAGTACAAGGCGATATTGGCTCAGTGTCGTCCTACGTCGAAAAGCTCGCCGACAAACTCAAGGCCGAGCGCCCACTGACCCGTAAAACCTTCGAGCGCTACACCACACTCATGGGCGCGATCCCCGGCGTCACCTTGCAAGCGCAAGTGCCGCCACCTGGCACCACCGACGGCGGCACCCACATGCAGATCACTGCCAGCCGCAAGCCTTTCACCACCAGCATGAGCCTCAACCAGGCCAGTCGTGGCGGCACGCAAGCCTTGTTAACCGCCACCAGCAATTCCCAGACCGCCATGGGTGAACAACTGAGCGTGAGCGGCCTGTTCCCACCGGGCGACGACAAAGAACACTACTACCGCGCCGCCTACAGCCAATTCGTCAATGCCGAGGGCACCCAACTGGTGCTATCCGGTGAGCGCTATCGCGCCGACCCCGGCACCAACCTGCAACTGGGCGGCGGCTTCGAACTCAAGCCCCATCAGGCAATCGACCGATTCTCCATTGGCCTGAGTCACCCGATGATCGCCTCGCCCACCGAGTCGTTGACCCTGGGCACGCGGTTCTATGGGGTCGACCAGAAAACCCGCTATCAACTGGTGGGATTCCCCCAGCGCTTTGACATCGAAACCAACCTGCGCGCCGTGGCGTTCGAAGGCGACTGGCGCAAGGCCGACGCCGACCAACTGCGCATCCTCAGCGCGGGGCTGTACCAAGGCATCGACGGCATGGGCGCCAAGACACGCAGCGACCTCGAAGGCCTCAAACCTGACTTGGACTTCTTCCGCCTGCGCCTGTCGGGCGTGCAAAGCAACAAGCTGTTCGGCAACGTTCAGGGCGTGCTGTCAGGAGCGCTCTATTGGAGTGACGACACCTTGCCCGACAGCGAGCGCGCCACCTTCGGCGGGCAGAACTTCGGTCGTGGCTACCCCGATGATCAAGGCTCGGGCGACAAGGGCTGGGGCATGGCCTATGAGGTCAACTACAGCTACAACCGTGCCGGCGAGTGGGTGAGAATCCTGCAACCCTACATCGTGTTCGACCGTGCCAAGACCTGGTTCAACGACCAGCCCATCAAAGGCAACAACCTGTCTTCAGCCGCCGTGGGCCTGCGCTTTGGCGACGCGAAGTATTACAACATCGCGCTCGAAGCGGCCAAGCCGATGTCGGACGAGGCCCTCGACAGCCTCAACCGCCAGCCGCGGTATACGTTGAGTTTCAGCTATCAACTCTGACAAGGCCTACAGCGCTCAGTTTAGGCTGAGCGGGGTTCTGCGGCAGACGAGTTTGCTGTGGTAAGAGGGCTTGTTGTGGCGAGCGGGCTTGCTCGTGTTCGACTGCGCAGCAGTCCCCAAAAGCCCTACCGTTTGCTGAGAGGAAACAAGCTGTCCAACGTATCAATCAACCGCACCAGGTAAATCGGCTTGCGAAACAGATCCAGGACCTGCAGGCGCAGCATGTCGCTGACGTCATCCATTTCGGCATGACCGGACATCACAATCACCGGCAGGTGCGAGCGTGAGGTGTGTTCGCGCAGGCGCTTGATCAAGGAGATACCGCTTTCCTCGGGCATGCGCAGGTCGGTGATGACCAAGGCGATATCGGGGTGAAGTGTCAACTCTTGCAGGGCGAAGGTGACGGATGTTGCCGTGAAGCACACGAACCCCTCGTTTCCGAGGGATTCGGCGAGCTCGATCAGCGCGTCCTCTTCGTCGTCCACTAACAGGATTTGTTGCCGGGGGGACGACATGGGGCTCATGTAAGGATCCTGATACTAAACGTGCACTCAGGGTAGTCGTATCGCGCCATTGATCAAGTGGACAAGATACTGGCTTCGACCAACTTGAACAGCGCAGTGACTCTGTCGCTGATGGGCGTCATGAAGATACCGATCACAGCTGCACACATGGCAGCCACAATGGCGTACTCAATACCGGAAGCACCATCCCTGGCGCAGACCATCAGTTGAAGCTTTAAGAACACCTTGCCAATTGCTGACATGCGACTCTCCAACAAGGGTTAAAAGCTCAAGTGCCGATACCGGTCTGAATCGATGTAAAAATGGCTTTCACTTTAGTGCTGATGGGCGTCATGAACAGCCCGATCACCGCTGCACACATCGCCGCGACAATTGCATATTCGATACCGGAGGCCCCCTCTCTTCCGTAAGACAAAATCTGGATTTTGATAAACACCTTGCGAATGACGTCAAGGAACATTTGACTTCTCCTTTGCGCTCCGGGCGCTGATGTAGCTGGGCTACAGCATGATCTCGCTGTGCCATTAGAGCATTGTCGGCAAATCCACTCCCAACAACTGTAATAAGCGACTAATCACAAAGTAGTAGCCAAATCGATGACGCCTGAAGAACCTTATTTCCCACTAATGAAGAGAAATTTTCCAAGGAGTAATGGCATTTCGTCCTAGCTGAACTACCTTCAAATAGCGAAATAGTTAGACCTTGATAGTGAACTGATTGCGCAGTGCTGGATGGACCAGACAGCAGGTTCTGCAGTGGGAAAGGGAGAGCCTTTATGAGCAGTCGCATCAGTATGATTCTGGCCGGGTTGCTCTTGTTGGGAGCGCTGATTGCCGGTTATTGGGGCCTCGTGTTGAGCCGTCCGGAACCGGCGGCCGCCGTGGTTGCTCAGCCCGTTGCCAACCCCTCTTCAGTGGCCCCCGTCGAAGACCCGACACGTCAACCCGTGGTGGTACTGGCCCACGACGTGCCGCCCTTCGTCGCCCTCACCGCCGCCGACCTGACCCTGGAAAAACTGCGCACTGCACCGGCTGGCAGCCTCACCACGCTGGAGCAAGCCATCGGACGCACGCCTTGGCGCAGCCTGGAAGCCGGAACCTGGCTGACCGAACAAAGCTTCGAGGCTGGCGGAAGCCTCGCCCGGATGATCCGCTCTGACGAACGCGCGCTGGCCGTTGCCGTGGATGAAGTAACCGGCGCCGCTGGGCAATTGAACCCGGGTGATTATGTTGACGTGATGCTGTACCTGCGCCAGGAAAACGGTAACCCGCAACCCTCGGCGCAAACCGTAGTCCCCGCACTTCGCCTGCTTGGAGTGGGTGACCAACTCGGGCTGACCAATGACGGTAAACCCGGCTCCCCTGTAGCAACAACGGCCGAAGACAAAGCCAAGCAACAACAGAGCCGTGCCAGTGCGCGCACCGTGTTGCTGGCCGTTCCAGAACAACTGATGAGTCGGTTGGTGCTTGCCACGCAAGCCGGTGCAATGCGCCTGGCCCTGCGCAGCGCTGACGAACAACGCTTGAGCCAATACTGGTCGGGCACCAATGAATCAGCGGCAAACCTCGACAACGCCAAGCGCGACCTCTACCAGTTCAATCAGTTGGCCTTTACTGCACCACCCACCAGCAACTTCAGCCCATCGGCCACCACCAGCGCTCCACGTCGCTCGGGTGTCGAGGTGATACGCGGCAACCAGGTTACTCAACAAACGCCCAGATAGCGCTAAGGATGCCTTGAATGAGCAGTCGTTCCCTGAGGTTTTTTTCACGAGCGTTCTGGGCCCTCGTCACCCTGACGCTGCCCATCGCGCTCGCACAGGCAGCACCGGGCAACTGCGCCAGCCTGGGCAAGCTTCCTGCGACGCTCGAAGTCGGTGAAGGCATGCAACAAGCCATGCAATCCCCGGTTGCCATTACCCGCCTGGCGGTCGGCGACCCCAAAATCGCCGACGTTCAAGTCAACGGCAACCAGGCGTTCCTGCTGACTGGCATCTCCCAAGGCGCCACCAGCCTTATGATCTGGACCGCGTGCTCTAACACCCCACGCCAGAGCATGGTGTTCGTCAAAGGCAAAGCCACTTCAGCGTTAACCAGCTTGTCGCTGTCCCCCTCGGACGACCCCTTGCTGCCGAGCCAGGTACAGACCGATATCCGCTTCGTCGAAGTCAGTCGCACCAAGCTCAAGGAGGCAAGCACCTCGATCCTGGGGATTGGCAAAAACTTCCTGATCGGCAGCCCCAACCTCGCGGTGCCCAGCGCTAACACCTTGGCTCTGCCGGTGAGCGCCTCCAACTTCAATATCGGCTTCGGCGGCGGGCGCGTGTCGGCGATGATCAATGCCTTGGAAAGCAGCGGTTTTGCCTACACCTTGGCGCGACCCAGCCTGGTCGCCCTGAGCGGGCAAAGCGCAACGTTCCTGGCCGGGGGCGAAGTGCCTGTTCCGGTGCCCAGCGCCGGCAGCGACACCATCTCCATCGAGTACAAGGAGTTTGGTATTCGGTTGACCCTGACCCCCACCGTGGTCGATCGAAACCGCATCACCCTCAAGGTCGCACCGGAGGTCAGCGAACTGGACTACAGCAACGCCGTGCAGATCCAGGGCATTCAGGTACCCGCACTCACTGTGCGTCGCACCGACACCAGCGTGTCCCTGGCCGATGGCGAAAGCTTCGTCATCAGTGGCCTGATCAGTACCAACAACCGTTCCACCATCAACAAATTTCCCGGCCTGGGCGACATCCCGATCCTGGGTGCGTTCTTCCGCGATTCCAACATCAGCCGCGAGGAAAAAGAGTTGCTGATGATCGTCACCCCCCACCTCGTACAACCCCTGGCGGCCGATGCGCAGTTGCCGTCCCTGCCCGGCGAAAAGCTGCGCAGCTACGACCCAAATTGGTACCGCCTGTTTTTCCTTGAAAATGGCAACTTCGACCGTCGCACGGGGCTGTCCCAATGAGCGAAAGCCTGAGCCAAACGTTTCTGGCAATAACGCGTAACAGCACCGATCTGGAGTGGCTTCAGGGCGCGCTTGCACCGTTGGGCCAAGTGGTCAGTGCCGGCGGCGGCAGTCTGGACGAACTGCTGGCACTGGTCGACGTGACCTTCGCCAACCTGGTCTTCATCGGCCTGGACCGTGAAAACGTCACCACGCAATGTGCCCTGATTGAAGGGGCACTGGAGGCCAAACCCATGTTGGCCATCGTCGCGCTGGGCGACGGCATGGACAATCAACTCGTACTCAATGCCATGCGGGCCGGCGCCCGCGACTTTGTCGCCTATGGCTCGCGTTCCAGTGAAGTGGCCGGCCTGGTTCGACGCCTGAGCAAGCGCCTGCCGACGGTCAGCCACACCACTCACCTGGGTGGCCTGACGGTGCTCTATGGCACCCAGTGCGGTACCGACGGCGCGTTACTGGCCACCCACCTGGCGCAAGTGGTGCAAAAAAGCGGGCAGCAAACCCTGGTACTGGATTTGGGACTGCCTCGGGGCGACAGCCTGGCGCTGTTGGGCCTGGAAAGCTCGTTTCACTTCGGTGATGCCCTGCGCCACTTACGACGCCTGGATGCCACCTTGATCAACAGCGCCTTTACCTCGGCCGAGGCTGGTCTGCGCATTCTGGCCTACACCGACGGCGACGAATCGCTGGAGCAAACCAGCGCTGCCGAGCTGTACATGCTGCTCAGCGCCCTGCGCCAACACTTCCAGCACATTGTCGTCAACCTAACCGGCCAGCCGGACAGCGAAGCGCTGCGCACCTTCGTCAGCCATTGCGACAAGTTGCTGTGGTGCACCGATCAAAGCGTGCTCGACTGCCGACGCAACCTGGCGGTGCTCAATCGATGGCGTGAAAAAGGCATGAAACTGGAGCACGGCCGTCTGCTGGTCGACCGCTACATCAAAGGCGCCGCACCGGAGGCCGAAGCGCTGGGCAAGACCTTCGGCCTGGAAGTGATTGCCGTGCTGCCCCTGAGCGCGGAAATCCGCCTGAATGCCAAAAATCAGGGCCAGACCTTATTCGCCTTATCGCCCCGCGAGCCGCTCACCCAAGGCCTGCGCACCCTTGGCGAGCGCCTGGCCAAACGCTCCGAAGGCCTTGAGAAACCACCGGCCAACTGGCTTACCCGTCTCTGGAGTACGAAATGAGCAGCGATAAACTGTTCGGTTCGCCCTTACGCGGCACCGTCGACAACACCGATCACGACGGCCTCAAACTGGTCCTGCACCGCTACATCATCGATGCCATAGAGGAGTCGGGGAAAAACCTGTTGGAAGGCACGCGCCAATCTTTGGCGCAATTTGTGATGGATAAAGTCGCCGAGTACATCACCCGCATGCACCTGGCGATCTCCCGCTATGAAATGGAGCGCCTGGCAGAAGAAATCGTCGACGAACTCACCGGTTTCGGGCCGCTTGAGGTGCTGCTGCGCGATACATCCGTCACTGAAATCCTGGTCAACGGCCCGCACCGAGTGTTCGTCGAACGCGACGGCCTGCTGCACCAAAGCGACCTGCGTTTCATCGACGACCACCATGTGGAGCGGGTCATGCAACGCATCCTCGCACCCTTGGGGCGACGACTGGATGAGTCGTCACCCATGGTCGATGCGCGGTTGCCGGACGGGAGTCGGGTCAATGCGATCATTCCTCCGATTGCCCTGGACGGCCCCTGCCTGTCGATCCGAAAGTTTCGCAAGGACATGCTCAAAAGCAGCGACCTGATGGCCATGCAGACCATCGATCAACTGATTTTCGAGTTCTTCCAAGAGGCCGTGGGCAAGCGCTGCAACATCTTGATCAGCGGCGGTACCGGCACCGGTAAAACCACGCTGCTGAACATTCTGAGCCAACTGATCAACCCCCATGAGCGGCTCGTCACCATCGAAGATGTGGCCGAACTGCAACTGGGCCACCCCCACGTAGTACGCCTGGAAACCCGCCCGCCGAATGCCGAAGGGCACGGCGAAGTGAAGGCCAGCGACCTGATTCGCAACGCCCTGCGGATGCGCCCGGACCGCATCATTCTGGGGGAGATTCGTGGCGTGGAAGTGCTCGATGTACTCACGGCGATGAACACCGGCCACGACGGGTCGATGAGCACCGTGCACGCCAACAACGCACAGGATGCGCTGCTGCGCCTGGAGACGCTGGTTGGACTCACCGGCCGCGTGGTCGCGGAGAAAACCCTGCGCCAGATGATCTGCGCGGCACTGGATGTGGTGATCCAACTGACGCGTTTGCCCGACGGTCGCCGTTGCGTCAGTGAAGTGGTGGAAGTCGTGGGCGTGCGTGATGACGTGTACGTCACCAACACGCTGTTCCGGCATGACAAGCGCACCGGCTTCGGTTTCCTGCGCGAAGCCATCAACCCCGCCGGCGACAAACTGCGCCGCGAAATCCCGCTGCCGTTGTAGGAGCCGCCTGATGATCGGTCCGATCCTGCTCGCATTGATCTCTCTGGGCATGCTGTTGCTGGCGACGCACATGATGCGCAGTGGCTTGCGCCAGGCACAGGCCGAGCGTGTGATGGAGCGACTGGGCCAGGGCCAACCTAAGGCAGTGAATGACAAGGCCGTCGTGACCAGCCTTGAACGTATGTTCATCCGTGCCGGCCTGGGCAAGCCCACCGAACGCCTGGGGCTATGGCTCATGCTTTGGGGCTTTGGCGTGGCGCTCGGTTTCCTGGCTGCCGAATGGCTGGGCTTGCTGACGATGGTCGTACTGCCGCCCCTGATCCTGCGGTTCTACCTGGCCCTGCGCTATCAACGCCGTTTGCGCCGGATGATTGAGCAGTTGCCTCAGTTGCTCGATCACGCCGTACGCAGCCTCAAATCCGGCCGCACGCTGGCGGACGCCGTGCTGGGTGGCATTGAAGCCAGTGATGACCCGCTGAAGAAGTCCATGGGACGCATCAAGCGCAATGTCATCCTCGGGGTCAGCCTGCCGGATGCGGTGCACGACTTTGCCGAGTTTTACGAACAGGATGAGCTGCGCCTCTTTGCCCTGGGGTTGAAGGTCAATCATCGCTATGGCGGCAACGCCAGCGAGTTGCTGGAAAACCTGATCAAAATGATCCGCGAACGGGACCAGGGCGCTCGCCAACTCAGGGCGATGACGGGGGAGACTCGCGTGACCGCCGTGGTGCTGGCGTTGCTGCCGATCAGCGTGGCCGGTTACTTCCTGGTGACCAACCCAACGTATCTGGTGGGTATGTGGGCCGATGACAGCGGCAGGTGGATGTTGATTGGTGCCTTCGCCATGCAGGTCTTCGGTTGCATCGCCCTGTGGCGCATGCTGAGGAGCGTCTGACATGGCCATGTTGATCAGCGCAGTATTGTTTTTCGCGGCGACGTTACTGCTGGTCGGTAACGTCCTCGCTCACCGTCGTCAACAGCGCGTGGTCACCTCGCGGCTGCAGGGCGAGACCGAGCGTGAAGACAAGATAGGCCGATGGTTGCGCACGCTGGGCAACACCCGGATTGGCCAACGCACCATCAGCCTCGACAACGAAACCCAAACCCTGCTCAACCGTATTGGCTGGCGCAAGGCCGGGCAGCGCTCGATGTTCGCCGCCTGCCAAGTGGGCGCACCACTGGTACTGCTGGGCCTGACGCTGCTGATACAAAGCGTGTTTTTCCCTGAGGCGGACCCCGTTTGGCTAGCGCCCTTCCTCGGGCTGGCCACCGGTTACCTGCTGCCCAAGCGCGTGCTCGCGTCGCTGGCCAAACGGCGCCAGGAGCAGATCACCCAGGAAATCTCGACCTTCATTCCGCTGCTGCGCATCCTGTTTGAATCCGGCATGGCCGTTGAGCAAACCTTGCGCGTGATGTCCCAAGAAGCGCAAAAGCTGCTGCCGGTACTCACTTCGGAATTGCGCATTGTGCTGGCCAGGGTGGACTCGGGCCTGGAGCTTGGCGAAGAGTTGAACAAAACCAGCCTGATGCTGAGCGTCGATGAGTTCAGCGACACCTGCACGATTCTGCAACAGCTGCTGCATCAGGGCGGCGGCGCCATGAAGTCGCTGCAGGCACTCAAGCAACTGCTGGACGACCGGCGCCTGACGCGCATGCAGGAATACATTTCCAAGATGTCGGCCAAGATGTCCGTGGTCATGATGGTCTTTCTGTTTCCGGCGTTACTGATCGTACTGGCCGGTCCCGGCTTTATCGCCATCTCGAAGGCCATGGGGCCTTGAAAGGACAACCGATGAAAACACTGATTGCCGCGTGCAGTTTGTTGCTCATGAGCGGCTGCGCGAACCTGGGCCAGACGCCTTGGTCCGGGTTCGCCGCTAACGGCAGTTGCTCCAAGCCCAGCGCCGACCAGGAGCTTTCGCTGAACCTCGCCGACGACATGGCCAACGACGGCAAGCTGCACGCCAGCCTGGCCAATCTGCAAAATCTGCCGGACTCCTTGCCTCAAGTACGCTTGCGCAAAGCAAAGGTCTACCGGCTGTTAGGGCGCAACGACGCAGAGCCGTTGTACAAAACTCTGCTGGGTACATGCTTGTCGGCTGAAGGCGAACATGGACTCGGGCAACTCGCCGTCGCCAAGGGCGACAACGGTAAAGCCCTGGCCCATTTGCAACGGGCCGCCCAGCTCTCGCCTACCGATGAAAAAATCCGCAATGACTTAGGAGTGGTCTACCTCAACCAACTGCGTATGGACGATGCACGTTTCGAGTTCCTCACCGCCATGGAGCTCAACCAGAGCAATCAGTTGGCCGCCATTAACCTGGTCACCCTGCTGATCTACCAGGACAACTGGGGGCAGGCCGCGCAAGTGGTCAGTCGCATGGGGTTGAGCCCCGTTCAAGTCAGCCAGGCCCAGGCCCGGGCGCAGCAACTCAAGCGTTCGCCTGCGTCGCCCGCCAAGGATCAAATAGCGGCGGTCAGAGATGCCTTGCAGGCGCCTATCAAGTCAGTCAATCAGGGAGAATCCAGATGAAACTCGCATTGCTCGCCAACCTGCTGCTGGCAACGCTGCCACTGACCGCCATGGCCATTGAGCCCGGCCCGTCTTCGCCTCAACAGAAACAGACCGAAGGCTGGCTACAGCTGCAGGTCAGCGGCCAACTGGCGTCGTCCAAGCCGCAGAAGGCGACCCCCGCTGAACGCGAGGGCGCCATGCTGCGCCTGATAGAGAGCTACAAGCACCCTATTCCTGAGTACTACGATCAGAAACAAGGCGGTACCTCGCCGAGCGGTAGCAACTAGTGGGCGGTCACCCGCTGGCGTATCGCCGAATTGCTCGGTGACAGCGCCAGCGCCAACTGCGTGCGGTTATGCATATGGGTGAGGCGCAACACCTGGGAAACGTAGAGCTTCACCGTGTTTTCAGTGATGCCCAGCTCACAGGCAATCTGGTAGTTGGTCTGCCCCTTGCCCACCAGCCGTGCAACGTCCAATTGACGTGGTGACAACTGTTTGAAAATAACCGGCATCTCCACATCAAGTGCTTCACCCTCCCCCTGCGCCTCGGTGGCGCTGATGGAGGATTGAGGGTTGCTACGCACCTTGTCGAGATCGTGATAAAGGTCATCGATGGACGCCGACAGGTATTGCAGCTTCTGGTTCAGGTGCCCCAGCTCAAGGCTTTTATGCCGTTCCTGCAGCACCGCCTCCTGACGTTGCAACCCTTCGAGCAACTCGGGGAGATTGATCGGTTTTTGATAATAGTCCGCGATTCCTGCGCGCAGGGCTTTGATGACATCTTGTTTGTCGGCGCGCCCCGTCAGCATGATGGATTCAAAGGCACGCTGTTTACCGGCCAAACGCTGCAACGCTTGCACCAACTCGATACCGTCCATTTCCGGCATATGCAGGTCGCACAGCACCAGGCCGATGTCAGCGTCTTCGCTGAAACGTTTTACAGCCTGGAGGCTGGAATGGCATGGGATGCAGCGATAGCCGCTGCTTTCGAGGTATTCGCACAGCTCTTCCACGATCAAAGGTTGATCATCGACAACGAGCACTTTCACTAGAGAGGTAAGCTTGTTCACGCGCGACTCCATGCCTGGGCAAGCCAAAGACCAACCGTTCCATTCCAACCGCTTATTTTCCGTACAACTCACCCTTAAACGTAGACGTACTTTCTTACTATGTACATAGCACTAGGCTACGTCACGACTAATGGGATCCAAGCCCAAGCGAGTACAAATCCGACGAACAAAAAGGGCGCAAATGGCTGTTTGTTTGACGCCTGCGGCTCAAGGTGACAAAGAGCGTTTCTAACTCCTTGATTCATCAGCGGCCACATTCTGGGCGCCACCAACAACCATGCAACGCTCGCCAGCCCTGCGCCGACAAACGTGCCGAGCAAGTACTGGCTGTTGGTTGCCAACGCCAACGCCGCCAATAACTTCACATCCGCCGCGCCCAGCCGACCTAAGGCATAACCGGGCAAGGTAAACAGCAGCGCCAGGGTAAACGCCCACCCGCCCTCGGCAGCGGATGCCCCTAGCCAGGTGGACCCGCTCAAGAGCAAATAAACCAATGCCAGCAGCAACCCACCCCACGTCAGGCGGTTGGCGATCTGGCGTTGACGGATATCTTGCACGGCGCATAACGCCAGCCAAACAAACAGCAACAGGCTATGAATCACGTAAAAAAAATCCCTTTTCGCTGAATGATTCTATGCTGATATCAGGTAGTGGTTGTCAGGGTAGACGCAGTCATGAAAAAGGGCCTCCCTAGAAAACAGAAAGGTGCCGCCGCGCTTGAGTTCGCGATGGTATTCATGATTTTTTTTGCCGTGTTTTATGGTTTGGTCAGTTACAGCCTGCCGTTACTGCTGCTGCAATCGTTCAACCAGGCAACGGCAGAAGGTGTAAGACGCGGCGTGGCGCTTGACCCTACGACGCCTGGCTACACCGATGCGCTGAAAACCCGCGCGATCAGTGCCGCCCAGGCGCAATTGCAGTGGCTGCCGCCGGCCTTCAAATTCGTACCGGCCTATGTCACAGCAGACTATTCGGGCACCGGGATGCTGACCGTACGAATCAATTACCCCTCCGACAACCTCAAGAGCGTTCTGCCCTTCCTGGTCCTGCCGGGCTTCGGCACTGTGCCCAACTTGCCTACGACACTCTCGGCCCAAGCGAGCCTGCAGTTTTGAACTCGGGGGAAAGGTTTTTCGATCGACTCCTAGGCCGTCCTCCGGGTATCTCTGCTTCGCCAGCACACGCCCCCGCGAACGCCGGCCTGCACATTTATCTGGATAATCAGGGTCGCGTGCTGCAAACCGACGGCGCGCTGCGCCATCGCTTGGCGAAAACAACCGACCCGCAACAACCGATGCCACTGCTGGACTATGTAGATGCCCACAGCGCCGTGGTGATCGAGGGCTGCCCCGGCGACTGGCAAGGACAAACCCTGGACCTGGATTTCAAGGCGCATGCGGGGCGCGTCCTGCAAACCCGAGGCTGGATTCAACCTCAAGGTGATGGCTGGGTATTACAACTGCTCGACATCGGCGACTTGATTGCCCACCGCAATCAAGCTGAAACCCGCGAACAGAATCAGTACCTGAGTGCCCAGATCAGTGAGCGACTGTGGGTTTGCAGCCTGGCGCGCCTGCCCGAGGAGCTCCAAGACAACCTGCAAAGCATTGCGCAATGCTTGCAGATTCCCTGTGTCGCCATTGCCCTGCTCGATAGCCAGGAGCAGGGTTGGTTGATCCACAGCCACTATCGCGCACACGATGCACCGGCCCTGTGGCACGACGGACAGCCCCTGGGAACCGCGCTGGACAGCCTCGACGGCAAGACCCCCTTGAACCTGACCCTGAACCATGGCCACAGCGAGCACCCGCGTTTGCAGGGCATTTTCAACAATGCCGCAGGCTTCCTGGTGCCCTACCGTGACGACCATGGCGTTGCCGCCTGGCTGCTTTGCGGGTTTTATCGCGGCGAAGAAAAGGCCAGTGACCGTGACTGGCTACAACTGACCGCCGCCATCGCCGCCCCATTACTCAGCCGCCTTCGCGAGCAGCGTCATCAGCAGCAACTTGACCGGCTGGAAGCGTTGCAGGGGTTACTGGGCACCGGTTGGTGGGAACTCCAACCAGACACTGAAGAGATCCAGCTGGCACCCCAGTTGTTACAGCACCTGAGCCCCAACCACAGCACCCCGCGCATGGCCCTGACAGAGTGGCTGATGCTGATCCACCCCGCTGACCGCCAGGAGCTCGCCAGTCGCCTGCAAGACTTGCAGACAGCGAGCAAACCGGTGTCCACCAGCGTACGTCTGCATCGTATGGACGCCGCACAAACCCCCCTTTGGTACCGCGTTCAAGGCCAAGCTTTAGGGGTGGGAAGCACACGGCGGCTGATCGGCTTCATGCTGGATATCAGCGATATAAAAAACCAGCAGCATCAGGCCGCCGCCGCTCACGCAAGGCTGGACAACCTGATCGCCAGCTCACCGGCAATCATCTACGTACAACGGTATGTCGAAGGCACCCTGCAGCCGCTGTTTTTCAGCGACAGCCTGCTGCCTCTACTCGGCCGCACCCTCGAAGAATGCACGCCGGCCAGTCTTATCGAATGGATTCATCCCGATGACCGTGACCTCTACTTCGAGCGAACTCGCCAACTGCTTCGCGAAGGCAACGTGCGCAGCCGCTACCGCGTTCGCGATAAACACGGCGTAGACCATTGGTTGCTCGACGAAGCCAAGCTGCTGCGCGATGAACTGGGTCTACCGGTAGAGGCCGTCGGGCTATGGCTGGACGTCACCGAAGCGACCCTGGCCGCCGAACAGATCAAAAAGAGCGAAGAGCGCTATCGCATCCTGGTGGAAGACTCCCCGGCCATGATCTGCCGCTACCGACCAGACCTGACGCTGACCTTCGGCAACACCCCCCTGGCCAACTATCTGGAATGTTTGCCCACGCAGCTGCCGGGGATGAACCTGGGGCATTGGTTGTCGGTAGAGCAGCGCCAAGCCTTTGAGCAGCGCATCAACCAACTGACTCCGGAGTTCCCGGTCAGCACCGCCGAAATCAGCCTGGAACTGCCTGGCCGCGAGCATGCCTGGTGGGTCTGGTCGGACCGCGGGGTGTTTGATGAGCGCGGCGCGCTGGTGGAAGTGCAAGCCGTAGGCCGGGATAACACGGAAGTGCGCCGCTCCCAGCAACAGCTGACCCAAAGCGCCAAGATGGCCACCCTCGGCGAAATGGCCACGGGCCTGGCGCATGAAATCAACCAACCGCTGAACGTGATGCGCATGGCCATCGTCAACGTGCTCAAGCGCCTGAGTAGCGGCAACGCAGACGTCGATTACCTCACCGAAAAACTTCAGCGCATCGACGCCCAAGTGCTGCGCGCGGCGCGGGTGGTGGACCATATGCGGGTGTTTGGGCGCCGCTCGGAAATCGAGCAGCAGCCCTTCGACCCGGCACAGGCGGTGGAGGGCACGCTGTCGATGCTCAGCGAAGGCTTGAAGGGCAAAGGCATGGACCTGCGCGTCACCCCGGTGGACTTCACCGTGCAGGTCAAAGGCTACGTCGATCAGTTGGAACAAGTACTGATCAACCTGATGGTCAACGCCCGTGATGCACTGCTGAGCAATCGCGAACAGAACCCGGCCCTGCGTCCATGGATCGCACTGCATTGCGAGCACGACAGCCGCCACGTGCGGATCTGGGTCGAGGACAACGGCGGCGGTATTGACCCTCGCCTGCTGGAACGGATTTTCGAGCCGTTCTTCACCACCAAGCCGATTGGCGTGGGCACGGGGCTGGGGTTGTCGGTGAGCTACGGAATTGTGGAAAACATGGGCGGCCGGCTGAGCGTCGTCAACGGCGCAGAAGGCGCCAGGTTTTGTGTGGAGTTACCGATCGTGGAGGCTTAAAGCACCAATGCCGCTTGCCCGTGGGGTCTGCAACTGAGGTTGGCGCCGACTTCAACTTTGTTGAGGTTGATGCCCAAGGTGGACAGCAAGCCGTTTACCAGCGGGTCGACAATTGGGCTAAGGACAGCGCCGATGACGTTGCCCAGCGTGCTATTCAAATCGTTAAGCAGCGTTGCACTGGTTGCCAATAACCCGCCCAGCAGATTGAACCCCGTGGGCTTGTAAACCTGGAATTTCAGCCCTGTTTGCAAAGCCTGTCCGAGGGACGTCACCAGGCTAGCAGTCGATAGCGAATGATAGAGCGGTGGCTGCTTGATCTCCGGTGGCTGGTTGTAGGTGTAAGCGCCACCCGCCGAAGTCACTGAGCCCACGCTGGGGTCGATAAGCATCCCAATCCCCCCGCCATAAAACGCTTTGCGATTAGGGTAATCGCAGACGGTGGGCCCGAGCCCGAGCAGCGGCTTGAGGCACGTCACCGCGCCGATATCGATCACCGGCAGCGGTGGCACGGCCGCCAGCGGCGGGCTGGCTCCCAGTGAATCGATCAGGGTAGGGCTCTGGCCGACTTTGATGCTCACCACCGACGCATTGGTTTGGGTGGTCAGCGTTTTGGTCGCGTCACTCGCGCAGGTAAACCCTGTGACATAGCTTTCAGCAATGCCCAGCTCAAGAATCACATCCACACTGGGAACCGGCGGGTTAGTGGCGGAAGACAGCAGCCTCAAGTCTGTGGTCTGACAAGGAACGCCTTTCACGGCACACAGCAGCGAACTGACAGTCCCGGCCAGGTTCAGGCTGAGCAAATTGTTCAGCACGTCCGTAAGCGGAGCGACCAAGCCGTTCACAACCAGATTCACCGCAGGGATGTTGAGTACCGGCAGCGTCACTGTCAGCCCCAGGCTTACCTGCGCCGTGCGCACATAAATCCGCGTACTCGCATCGGTTTTATTCTTGGCATAGGTGGGGTCACCGATCGCGGACAGTATGGGCGGCTCAATGACCTTGAGCTTGAGATTCGCCGTCACACCGGGAATGGTCACAGGCACCGCAGCCACCACCCCGTTCTTCTTGTTGGCCAATTGCACAAAAGCCTCAGCCAGCTGGAACGCGTTCAACGTGGTGTTAAGCCCGGCGGACACAGCCCCTGTCTGCAATTGCAACAGGCTGCCCAGCGTCACGTCGAGATTGCCCACCAATGCATTGATCTTCGTAAGCCCTGAGGCGGCCACCGTCGCGGTACCCGACCCGGCTTGAAGCACGGTTACCGCCGCATCGATCAGTTGACCGAGCTTGAGGTTCTTGGCCAGCAACTCGTCGTAATTGCCCGCCTGGACACCCACGTTCAGTGCCAACTGGTTCAGGTAACTCAACAGGTTGAGATTGGTGTCCACCAACCCCTGCCAACCGGCCACATCGAGCGACAGGTTACCGCCCAACAACTTGCCGAACAGCAGGTTCAGCGCGGCGGAATCGGTAGAGTTGACCGTCACCAACGTGGACTTGATCGTCAATTGTGCCTGGGGCGGCAAAATCTTCGGCGCGGCCACGGCCTTGGCCGTCAACAGGGTGGTCAGGCTGTAGGCGCCGCCATTGAACATCGACCAGATACCACCGGCGACACTGGTCAACACCGGGCGCGAGGCGATCACTTGAATCGCATCGCGCTTGGTGGCATCTGCGGAAAACACCCTTAGATTCGAAGCCGCCGTGGTCAACGAACCACAGCGCACGTCCAGTGCATTGGCGGGGGGAATGATGTAGCCGTTGCGCACCGCACTGGCGCCGGCATAGGTGGTGGCGGTGTTGTTGTTCGCGGCCAGGCAATCGCCATTGCGCTGGACAGCTTCCAGCGCGGCCATGTCGGCAATGCCTTGCAACTTGCGCTTTTCGAGATAGAGCCGCCCGCTGTCGACCACCAGCAGTAAGAAGACCAACGCCAAACCGAGCGTCAAGGCCGCCATCAAGCCGATCGCACCACGCTGCCTGCAACGAAGTCCGGGAGACATCGAGCACTCCTTAGCGCTTACTCTCCGTAGGTGCTGTGGAGTGTAGACAAGGCTTGGAATGTGCGCTGGCCAAGCGCCACAAATCGCGGCGGCTGAAGTCAGTGCGGCGGATAGCTGGAGAGGATGTGCGTCACCGTCGTGCGGATCGCGTTGTTGCGGTCCTGTGGGTTGGGCGTGCTGCCCATCATATGTTCATCACTGCCGCGCCATACCAGTTTGCCGTCCTTGCCATCGAGCAGGTCGATCTGGATGGTCGCCACTTTGTAGGTGATGTTGCGCGTTTCGTTGTACATCGGCCCACCCCAGTAGCCGTTCCACGGGCCACCCCAGCCGCCGCCGTAATTGGTGGTGACTTGTTGCTGGCGGTCTTCGACGATCAGGTAGGCCTGAACGATCAGGTCAGCCTTGGTGCCCGCTGCGGCTGGGCGCAGGCCCCGTTGGTCGAGTTGCTCGCCTACCGCCTGGCGGATGCGTTGTTCGGTGAGGTCACTCTTGATCCGTGGATCATCTGGGCGGTATTGCAGGGCCGGATCTTTCCAGGCCCAGTTGCGGTAGGCGCCGAAGTCTCGGCTGGCGTCAAAATCGTGGTTGACCTGGTTGGTCTGGCAACCGCCCAGCAGCACGACAAAAGCGAGCATAGCGATGCGACGAAACATGGTTTTCTCCAAAGAGCGAACTGCGCTTGAAATGAGAATAGCGGTTAACTGGGCGGGTAAGCGGTCATGGCCTTTTGCACGGCCTGGCGCAAAGCGTCAGCACGTTCGCTCAGGCTGCCCTGGCTGGCAGTTTCGGCACTGGTGCTCCACACGGGCTGACCGCTGCGGGCATCAAACAGGTTGACCCGCACCACCGCAACCGTCACCTCGTAGGTGCGCACGATCGGCGCCGAGTTGTACATGCCATAGCCATTGCCGTAGCGGTTATAGCCGCCGTAACCGTAGCCATAATCGTCCTGGACTTGCTTGAGACGCTTCTCAAGGCGCACATCCGCGCTGACCAGCAGGTCGGGCGCCCGGTTGTCGTGCAAAGGGCGCAGGCCACGCTGGTCGAGGGCGCCGCTGACGGCTTCGGCAATCTGCGCCGAATCAGCCCATGCCGAGCCCGCCGGCAGTTGGCCGTTGCGCCAGGCCCAATTACGGTAGGCCCCGTAGTCGCGTACCGGCGCAGGGTACGCACTGGCATCGAACGTAGTGGCTGCCTGGGCCGGCGCCGGTGGCATGGGCGCAGAAGCCGCCACATAAGGGTTAGGGCTGGAGCACGCGCCCAGCCCAAGGGATAACAAAATCAAACAGAGACGACGCATTTCGACCTCCGCAGGCTGGGCCGCTTAAACCGGACGGCAGATCCAGTGCAAATAACGCCCAAGTCCGGCAAAGCTTGGGTGACGACGGTGAGCGAGTTCCATCTCTACAAGGTCCTGTAAATCCGCGCGGGCCTGGAATTCCACCGGCATATAGTCGTGAAAAACCCGCACACCACTTTGGCTTTCGACCTGCCAAAGCCCGTCGAGTTGCGCCGCTAATTCGCGGGGGTCGAGGGGCTGTTGCGGGGTCAGGCTCTGCTTTTCGCCGGCCATGTCGTTCTTGCGCATTTTGCGGAAGTGGCCTTTGAGCAGGTTGCGATAAATCAGCGCATCACGGTTGTAAAACGCCAGGGACAGCCAGCCACCGGGCACGGTCAGCTGGTGCAGCACCGGCAGGATCGCATGGGGTTCGGCCAGCCATTCCAGCACCGCGTGACACAGCACCAGATCGTAAGGTTCGGTGAGCTGGCCAAGCAGGTCTTGCCAGGGCGCCTGGATAAAGGTCGCCGTTTGCCCGGCCTCGGCGAAGCGTTGGCGCGCACCCTCAAGCATCGGCTCGGCGGGTTCGGCCAGGGTCACCAGGTGGCCGCGCTCGGCCAACCACAGCGACATATGCCCCAGGCCTGCGCCGATATCCAGCACGCGCAACGGGCGTTCCGGCAGGGCTTCGGCCATGTCGGCCTGAAGCACCGCCAGGCGGATTGCGCCTTTGGCACCGCCGTAGATTTTCTCTGCAAAGCGTGTAGCCAACTGGTCGAAATGACGATCACTCATGGGCAAACCGCCGTTCGCTGTCAGCCAGTTTGGCGCGCACCACCTCATTCATGTCCAGGCCCAGCTCACTGCACAACAGCAGCAGGTACAGCACGATATCGCCGACTTCCTGGCCGGCGTGGGCGAGTTTGTCAGCGGGTAACTGGCGAGATTGGTCTTCGGTCAGCCATTGGAAGATTTCCACCAGCTCGGCCATTTCCACGCTGGCAGCCATGGCCAGGTTTTTGGGGCTGTGGAACTGCTTCCAGTCGTTGGTATCGCGGATGCGGTGCAGACGTTCGGTGAGGTGTTCGAGGTTCATGGGAGGGGCTCCTGAAGGTGTGTAGCTTCCGGCGGAAATTCAGAGAAGGCAAGTTAATCCACCACGCTGAACTCAATCCTGGCCGTCTGCCCCGCCTCATCGAGCACGCTTAATTGATAGCGGCCCAGTCGCTCGAAACTGGCATTGATAAAGTCCTGATTGGCGCTGTCGCCCAACGGCGCGCCATTAAGGAACCACCACCGTCGACCACTGCCGCCCAAGGCGGAGATTTTAAGACGCAGGGCTTGTTGGCTGGCGGCGGGCAGGCGCAATTGGTCGCCTTCACGCACGCCGACGATGGACAACGGTGAAGACGCGGCCAGCGCCGGCGGCGGGCAATCCGCGTCGGCGGCTGGGATGCGTGCTTCACGGCGTTCGGCCCTTGGCAGCCAAGGTTCCAGCGGTGCTGGCCACAGGGCGATAGGCTTGGCGACTGCGCCGGGGCAATGAGCATCGACCCGCAAGCCCTTGGCATTGACCCAGACGCTTTCCATCAACCCCACACTCAGCGGTTGATCCAACGCCTGCAAGGTCGGCGGCGTGGTGTTGTCCAGGGTCCAGGCGAAGCGTTGGCGGCGGCAATTGGGATCGCTGCGACTCATGGGCTGGCCCAGCGGCCAACAGATCGCCGCCACGCCGACGTTGGCCGGCACCGGTTTGACTGGCGCGCTGATGCCGCGCTGGCTGTCGCGGTTGGTCAACACGTCGTGCACCTGCAACATCAGTGGCGCCGCTGACGCCAAGCCGAACTGGCCCGGCACGGGCGTGCCGTCCGGTCGGCCGATCCACACGCCAATCAGGTAACGCGGCCCCACGCCAATCGCCCAGGCATCGCGAAAGCCATAGCTGGTGCCGGTTTTCCAGGCGAGCACCGGGCGCTGCACCAACTCGGCACGCGGGTCGCGATCCGGCCGCGCTTGCCCACTGAGGATGCGCCGCACAATCCAGGCAGAGCCCGGCGACAGCATTGGCCGCTCTCTCAGCGCGTCGTCCGGCTGTAGTCGGATAGAGGCGCTCTTGCCGTCCCGGGCGAAGGCGCTGTAACCGCCCACCAGATCTTCCAGACGGCTGCCCGCGCCGCCCAGGATCAGCGCCAGGTTCGGCTCGGCCAGCGCGGGCAATGCCAAGGGCACACCGCCGATGCGCATCTCGGCGGCAAACCGCTTGGGCCCGTAGGCTTCCAGCAACTGCACCGCCGGCAGGTTAAGGGAGCTGGACAACGCAGTGCTCGCGGGCACCGCGCCGGTAAACCCCATGGAGAAGTTGCCCGGTCGATAATCGCCATACCGCCGGGGCACGTCCTGCAACAGCGATTCGGAGTGAATCAACCCATCATCCAGGGCCATGCCATACAGAAAAGGTTTCAACGTCGAGCCCGGCGAGCGCAGCGCGCTGATCATGTCCACATGGCCAAAGCGCTTGGCGTCGTTGATATCCACCGAGCCCAGGTACGCCCGCACCGCCATGGTTTCCTCTTCCACCACCAGGATCGCCGCCGAAGTGTGCTCCGGCAGCCGCGCGCGCCAGCCCAGCAACAGATCTTCGAGGCGGCGTTGCAGGGTGGCGTCAACGGTCGTGCGGATCAGCGGCGGGCTGTCGGGGCGGTTCAGGCGGCGAGCGAGCAAGGGCGCCAGGCTCGGTTCCAGACGCGGGGCAAGTAGCAGCGGTTCTTCAAGGGCTTCGTCGACCGCCGATTGCGGCCATACCTGGAACTCGGCGAGGCGGCGCAAGACCTTGTCCCGAGCCTCCTGGGCGCGCTGCGGATGCCGATCTGGACGCAGGCGGCTCGGCGCCTGTGGCAGTACCGCGAGCAAGGCCGCTTCGGCATGGGTCAATTGCGCAGGGGATTTGCCCAGGTACGCCCAACTGGCCGCCGCCACGCCCTGCAACGTGCCGCCAAACGGCGCGCGGTTCAGGTAGAGGTTGAGGATCTCTTCCTTGGACAGGTGCCACTCCAACTGCGCCGTGCGCCACAGCTGACGCAACTTGCCATGGAAGGTGCGCGAATGCGGGTCGAGCAAACGGGCGACCTGCATCGACAAGGTGCTGCCGCCCGACACTACCCGCGCGCCGGTCAGGTTCTGCCACGTCGCGCGCACCAACGCCAACGGGTTTACGCCAGGGTGTTGGTAGAACCAGCGGTCTTCGTAGGTGAGCAAGGCATCCAGGTAATACGGCGAGACTTCACCGGTTTGCACGGGGTAGCGCCACACCCCATTGGCATCGGCAAACCGCCACAAGGGTGTGCCATCCTCGGCCAGCACCACCCGCGCCAAGTCGTCCTTGGGCAGGGGCAGCGGCCAGATGCGGTCGGCCAGCCACAGCAGGGCAATCACCAACAGAAGGGTCGCCAGGGTCCAGCGGGCAACTAAACGCAAATTCAAACGGGCAAACCTCTATGCTGGTAGGGAACTAGCCTGTTGCATTAACAACCAAAGGCACAGACACGCCCACCTCTTATCAGGACATGCACATGCAGGTAGAAAGCTTTTTCGAATGGTTGGGCCAGGCGCTCGGTTCCATCATCCGTTTTATCGTCGACGGCCTCAGCGGATTATTCGGGGCCCTGACTCATGCCGGGGGCAACTTTGTCGAAGGCCTGTCCCGAACCTTGGGCATGGATACGTCGATTATCAGCATCATCACGCTGATCGTCGGCCTGATGCTGCTGTACTCGGCAGTACGCGCGTTTATGCGGGCGTCGATCATCATGGGGATTATCTGGCTGCTGCTGGGCCTTTGGCTGCTTAGTTGGGTCGTGCACTAAGCCAGGACGGTCAGCAATCGCCTGTGGGAGGGGGCTTGCTCCCGATAGCAGTGTTTCAGTCAATGCATCTGGCAACTGACCCACCGCTCTCGGGAGCAAGCCCCCTCCCACATTGCTTCTTCAACGACCCTTAATGACCAAGTCCACCGGGGTCTCTCCCACCGCCTGCCAGTTCGGTCGATACATGGACTCCACTTGCGGAGGCGGCACGCGATAGGTGCCCGGAGTCACCGCACGCGCCAGGTACAGCAGGTGCGTGGTGCCATCGCCGTCCAGGTTGATCGCCGCCACGTAGCGATCATCGCGGAACTCCTGATGCTTAAGCGCCGCATTCTGCATCGACTCGCGCCATTCCTTCACTTGGCTGCTGGCGTTTTCCAAGCTGGCGGCACTCTGGGCCAGGTTCTGGTTTTCCAGCTCCAGGCCCGCGGGCAGCAGGTCGACCACCAAGGCATCCGGTACACGCTGCTTGGCGCTGACCGCCAAGTGCACCAGCACCAGGTCGCCGCTGTTGAGGTTGCGCAGGTTCAGCGGCTGGCCGTTCATGCCCAGGTATTCGCGGCGGATGCTCAGGTTGTCGCCACCCGGTGCCGGGGGCACTTGCGGGTAACCCGAGATCGTCAGTTGCTGGTACACCGGTGTTTCGCCCTGATTGCTCAGGCTCAGGTCGCTGGACAGCAGGTTGCCTTCCAGCGCCAACGTCGACTGCTGGTTGTTCAACTCGTGCACACCGCCGCTGCCGGTGAGGGACACTTGCCAGTTCGCCTCAGGCTTGGCAAACCCAAGCCGCCCCGCCAGAAACAGTGAATTGCGCTCCTGGGTCGACAGGTACGGACTGGCAGCCAGTTGATCCGACAACGTGAACAGACGCTCCTCACGCTTGCCCTTGGCCAAGTCATTTTCTTCCAGCAACGCCAGGATCATCGCTTGGTCCCGCAGCGGGCTGCCGTAGTCGGCCAGCCATTCCTTGGCGCTACGTTGGGCTGCCAAGCCAGCCTGCAAGGCCTGGTCCGCGCGTGGCTGGTCGCCCATCTTCTGCAAGGCAATGGCCAACTGCACCAGCGGCAACCCGGAACGCGCATCGCTGCGCCGTTCGAAAATGCTGCGCAGCGCCCCCAGTGGCGCCTGCTGACTGCGCGCCAGCACCATGCCGGCGTAGGCCTGCACGGCGAAGCGTGTGTGTTCGGCGTTGTCGCTGTAGTCGACTTCGATCAGGTTGCGCTCCTGCACGTACCGCAGCAGGCGCTCGCTGGCCTTTTTCAAGGCTTCAGGCGGCACGGCAAAACCCTGGTCGCGGGCGCGCAGCAGGAAGTCGGTGACGTAGGCCGTCAGCCAATATTCCTCTTCACCGTCAGCGCCCCACAAACCAAAACTGCCGTTGTAGCGCTGCATGCCCAGCAGGCGTTCAATGCCCAGCTCGATCTTGCGCTTGCGCTCGGCATCCGGCTCGCCCTTGATGCTCAGACGCTTGAGCAAGGCATCGTCAGCGTACAGCGACGGGTACAGGCCGCTGGCGGTTTGCTCCAGACAACCATACGGGTAAGCCTTGAGCGCCGAGATTTGTGCGCCGAGGTTCAGCGGCGGCCGGCTCGACAGGCTCAAGAGCGCCTCGCGCCCGGAGGTGTCGAACTGATCCAGGGTGCCGGCTGGCAAACTCCAGGGTTCGCTTTTAAGCACTGCGCGGTAATGCTTGAGCAACGCGGGATAGGCCGGGCGCACGCCCAAGGTCCACTCACGGCTGAACGGCGGCAGGTTTTCACCCGGCAGATCCAGCCCGTTGACTGTCACTTTCACCTTGCCTTTGCCCAACCCGCCCCAGGCTTTCACCGGGATCCGCAGGGTGGTGCGCTGGCCTTGCTTGAGCTCAACGGTCTGCGCGGCAGTGTTGACCAATTCCAACTGCCCCTCGGCGCTCAATTGCACATCGAGTTTCTGCGCCTTGCCCGACAGGTTCGACAGGTCCAAGGCCAAGGTGGTCTGGTCACCGCCGGCGAGGAAGCGCGGCGCTGACAGTTCAGCAATCAGCGGTGCGGCAATCACGGTCTTGGCTTCGGCCATGCCGTAACGGTCATCGCTCCAGGCTTGGGCCATCAGGCGCAACTCGCCGTTGAAGTCGGGGATATTGACGCTGACTTCACCCTCGCCTTTGTCGTTCAACGTCACCGGCGCGCTTTGCAGGGCGACGATGGTCACGCTGGTGTCCGGGCGCTTGCCGCCTTTGGCCAGCGCGGCGTCACCACCAAAGGCCAGGCTGGCCAAACGGCCCTGCCCGGCTTCGATCAACTGGCCGTAGATGTCGAATTGGTCCACGCCATAGGCCTTGCGGCCGAAGAGGCTGGAGTACGGATCGGGCGTCGGATACTCGGTGATATTGAGGATGCCCACGTCCACGGCTGCCACCAGCACATGCACCTGTTTCGGCACGCTGCCGTCGGCATTTTTGGCGGAGATCTTCACCGTCAGCGGTTGTTTGGGGCGCATTTTTTCCGGCGCGCTGAGGGTCACGCCAAGCTTGCGCTGGGTGCGATCGAGCGGCAGATGCAGCAGGCCCACTGCGCGTTTGGGGGTGATGTTGGCTTTGCGCTCGCCGGGGCGAATCACCAAGGCGCTCACGTACAGGTCGTGGCGCGACCATTTCGGGTCAAGCTTCACGGCGAAGCTTTTGCCCTCGGCCGGTACGTCGATTTCCTGCCACCACAGCGGTCCTTCGGCGGACTCCACCAGCAAGTAGCCTTTACCGGCAGCGGGCGGTGTCACGGTGACGTTGGCGGTGTCGCCGTCGCCATAGGCCGGTTTATCCAGCGCCAGCTTGACCTGATCGGGCCGTACGGCGCCGCCTTCGGTGTTGTCCTGGGCCTGATAACCGGCCCAGAAACGCAGACTGCTGATCAGCCCGGTCTGCGGGTCTTCGACTTCGACGCGGTACGGCCCCCACTCCACTTGGAAGCTGACCTTGGCGGTGTCGCCGGCCTTGATATTCAGGGTTTGTTCGTCGAGGTTGAGGAATTTCTCGTTGTAGTGGTAACTCCAGCCGTCATTGTCGGAGTAGTTCCAGTAATAGTCGCGGCGCTCGCGCACCAGGCGCACCTTGAGGTTTTGCGCAGCGAGTTTCTGCCCGTCCTGATCGGCCAGCAGCACTTCGAATTCCGCCGGGCCATCACCATTGGTTTCGGTGCCGTCAAACAGCCCGCGCAGGCCCGGCAGTTGCTCGGCCGGCCAAATCGGTTGCACCAAGCGACGGGTGATCGGCCGACCGCCCGACTCTTGCAGGCTGGCCTGCACGATCAGTTGCAAGGGGGATTTAGCCTCGGCCCATTTGCTTTCGAGGGTCAGTTTTTCCTGGCCCTTGGCGTCGAGGACGCTTTCGTCCAGTTCGAAATCCTGGCTCAGTTCTTCTTCGGTGACCGAGCCGAACTGATAACCAGGGAGCGACTTGACCGCTTCGCGCAGCGGCCGCACATACACTTGCCCGCTGACCCGATTACCCGACGCAGGCGCGCCGTACAGGTAACGACCGTTAACCTGGATGACCGGGTTATCCGCCGGGCTCAGCGCCGTGTCGCTGCCCTTGAGTTCCAACGCCAGGCGCTCGGGCAGGAAGTCTTCGACGAGGAATTCATACAGCTGCGGTTTACCGTCACCCAGGTCGAACACCAACTGCCAGCGCCCGGTCGGTGCTTCGCCGGCCAGTTGCAGTTGATATTGATACAGGCCGGATGCGTCAGCATCCCACACGAATTTGCGGCTGACCTGTTCATCCGGGCGACGTACCTCGACGCTCACCGGTTGCGGTTTGACGGCGTTGCCGTCCTTGTCGCGCAGCAGGGCGTTGAGCAGCACGGTTTCGCCGGGGCGATACAGGTCGCGTGGGCCGAACACAAAAAACTGCAACGGGTGCGAGGGTTGGCCGCCGATGTCGAACTCGGCAAGGTCCAGCGCGGCGCTGTCGAGGCGCAACAGGCTGGTCTGTTCGCCCTGCTTGGCGAGCAAGACCTGGGCCTTTTTCGGCAACGGCAACTCAGCGTGGCCGCCCTTCTCGGTCTTGCCCTGGCCCAACACGCGGCCATCGGCATCGAGCACTTCCAGGTCCACGCCATCGAGCGCCTTGCCGCCTTCCAGCGCCTGGGTAAACACATCCAGGCGATTGGCATAGCGGTGCACCGACAGCCCGATATCACTCAGGGTAAACAGCGTCGCCGGTTGCGAATAGTTGTAGGTGCCCGACGCGCGCATAACCGCCAGGTACACGCCCGGTTGTTGCAATTGCTTGAGGCCGGCGATCGGCAGCAACAGGGTTTCGCGGGTGTTGCGCGCCGGATTGAGGTCGAAACGGCCGCCGTAGACCAGATCCGCCAGCGGCAGCAGTTCGCGGGATTCATAACTTTGCAGGCTGGTGTTGCGCCCCCACTGCGCCAGGAATGACGGTAGGGATTCAGGCTTGATGCGGAAGAATTCAACGTCGATTTTGTCGACGTTCAGCGCGATCACCGGCAGGCCCTCAGCGAGGCGCGTCGGCAGCAAGGTGCCACGGCTGGCAAAGCCGACAGTGGCTTGCAGGTCACGGGTTTCCAGACGGGCGATGTACTCGGCGGCGAGCGTGTTGTCGTTGACCGCCTTTACACCGGCGTCGACCGTCAGCACCAGTTTGCGTTGCGGCTCAAGGTGACGCAGGCGCAGCTCCATCAGGTTATCCGAGAGCTCCCAGGCGCCATCGACCTTGCCCGACTTGCTGTCCACCAGATGGAGCTTGTCGGCGAATTTCTGATCGGGGTCCAAGGGAATGGAAAAACTCACCGACAAGGTGCTGGCCCCGTCCAACTGAACCTCGGACACGTCCACCACGCTCAACTCACGCCCGGCGTAGCGCTGCTTGAGCGCTGGTACATCCACCGCCGCCTTGGCCGGTTTCGGCGCTGCCGCCACTGTAGGTGCGGGCGGCGTAGCCGGTTTATCGGAGGAATCGCAGGCGCTCAGCAGGGCCAGCGCGCAGGCCAGGAACAATCCTTTGTTAAGCATGGGGCACTCGTAGTCAGAGGGAACCGAGGGGTGAACTATATATCAGTGCCGGCGAAGCCGATGTGGCGCTGGTCACATTGACCGACGGAGGGTGGTTTGGTTCTCGATCGGCTCAAGCCAAGCCAGTTCCCACACCCACTGGAGATCAAACTGTGGGAGGGGGCTTGCTCCCGACAGCAGTGGGTCAGCTACAGATAGGCTGGCTGATCTATTGCTATCGGGGGCAAGCCCCCTCCCACATTGGTTCTGCTGCGTAGCTACTGGACGGTTACAATGCCGCTCCCCCAAGGAGCCTGCATGCCCACCTTACTCACCGACTGGCGCCACCGCCCTACCCATCGACGCGTCTGGGCCCTTGCCGCGCCAATGATTCTGTCGAACATCTCGGTGCCGCTGGTAGCCCTGGTCGACAGCATGGTCATCGGCCACCTGCCCCATGCCCATCAACTGGGCGCCGTGGCCGTCGGGGCCAGCCTGTATACCTTTCTCGCGTGGGCCATGGGTTTTCTGCGCATGGGCTCCACCGGTTTTGCCGCGCAGGCTGCAGGGCGCAATGACGGGGCGGCACTGCGGCAAATCCTGCTGCAAGGTCTGTTGCTGGCACTGGGGCTGGCGATGCTGCTGGGCACCGTGGGCATCCCCCTGAGCCACCTCGCCCTGGAATGGATGCAGCCCTCCCCCGAGCTGAATCAGCTCACCCGCGACTTCTTCCACACGCGCCTGTTCGGCCTGCCCGCAGCCCTGGCCACTTATGCGCTGGTCGGCTGGTTCCTCGGCACACAGAACGCCCGTGCGCCGCTGGCAATTCTGCTGACCACTAACCTGGTGAATATCGCTCTCAACCTGTGGTTCGTACTCGGTTTGGATTGGGGGGTCGTCGGGTCAGCGAGAGCGTCGGTCATCGCCGAATGGACCGGCGCCCTGCTGGGCCTGGCGCTCACACAAAAGGCCCTGCGCGCCTATCCAGGCCATATCGCTTGGGCCGCGTTGAAAGTGTGGCAAAGCTGGCGCCCGTTGCTGGCGGTCAACCGCGACATCTTTATCCGCAGCCTGGCGCTGCAATCGGTGTTTTTCATGATCACGGTGCAAGGCGCGCGGCTGGGGGATGCCACCGTTGCTGCCAATGCCTTGCTGCTTAACGGCCTGCTGCTGACGGCGCATGCGCTGGACGGTCTGGCCCACGCGGTCGAAGCCCTCTGCGGCCACGCCATCGGCGCCCGCGACCGCCAGTCGCTGCACCGCTCATTGGTGGTCGCCGGTGGCTGGTCGCTGATCGCCAGCGTCGGGTTTGCGCTGCTGTTCAGCTTTGCCGGGCACCTGTTTATCGCCATGCAGACCGATATCCCCAGCGTGCGCGACACCGCTGACATCTACCTGCCTTACCTGGCGCTGCTGCCACTGATTGCGGTGTGGAGTTACCTGCTGGACGGTCTGTTTATCGGCGCCACCCGCGCGCGGGAAATGCGCAATGGGATGCTACTGACGGTATTGCTGACACTGCCGTTTGCCTGGGCGTTGCAGGGCCAGGGCAATCATGGGTTGTGGATAACCTTTCTGCTGTTCATGGCCCTGCGCAGCCTCACTTTGTGGGCGATAGCCTGGCGCTTGAACCAGCGGGATCAGTGGCTTGGATAAACGCTGTCACTTGGTTCAACACTGGCGCCAGCCAGCGCAACGGCTTGGCGAAAGACGCCACTAACGTCGCGTGGTTGGTCCTGGTGAAGTAGAACGCCTCGACCGGCACACCCGCCTCGCGCAATTTTTTCGCCAGCCCTGCGGTATTGCGCGTCGGGTTGACCAAGTTGTCGTCGGTCGAGGCCATCAGCAGCGTCGGCGGCGCGTCACGGCTGACGTGGTTGATCGGCTGCGACTCCGGCGGTGAATCGGGGAAGAAGAACACCGGGCGCACGTCCTGGTTTTCAATCGGCAGGAAGTCATAAGGCCCGGCCAGGCCGATCCATCCCTTGAAGATCGACGGCGCCAAGCCCACTTCTTTTAGCCAACGCCCATCCAGCGCCAGCATCGAGGCGTTGTAGGCGCCGGAGCTGTGGCCCATCACATAAAGCTGCTGGGGATCGGCGCCATATTCAGCGGCGTGGTTATATGTCCAGGCCACCGCTTTGGCGCCGTCCTGAAGAAAGGCGGGGTAACGCACTTGCGGGTACAGCCGGTAATCGGCGATCACCACCACGATGCCCCTTGAAGCCAGGGCTTCGCCGACGAAGCTGTAGTCGTCCTTGGATCCGCTGTTCCAGCTGCCGCCGTAAAAGAACACCACTACGGGAGCGTTGGGCACGGCAGGAACGGCTCGGTATATATCGAGTTTCTGGCGGGGATCATCGCCGTAGGCAATGGCTGAAGTCTTGGTGAAGGTACTGTTGGGGGTGAGTGCGTTGAGCACTTTTATTGGGGAGCAGGCTGCCAGAAAGGCGGCGAAGGCCAGGGTAAACGCTTGCAGGTATTTGCTCGACATCATTGACCCCCACGAAGAAGGTACTGCCAAACGAGGCCCAGCTATGGGAGGGGGCAAGCCCCTTCCCACACTGGATCTGTGTCGCCTGTGCTTACGAGGAAAGGTACGAAGAGCGCGTCAGGCCCAAACGCAACGCGTCCAGGAACTGAGTACGCTCCGACGCGCTGATCTTCGCGCTCGCACACTTGTCACGGTAGTGAGTCATCAACTCCTCCGGCGACAAGTGCACGTAGCGCAGCATGTCTTCGATAGTGTCGTGTGTCTCGATCCCGGCGCTGTACACCGAACCGTCTTCACGCTGGTAGATGTTCACCGAATCGGTGTCACCGAACAGGTTGTGCATGTCGCCCAGGATTTCCTGATAGGCGCCGACCAGGAAGATACCCAGCAGGTAGTCTTCGCCTTCGTTCAAACCGTGAACCGGCAGGCTGGTCTCGATGCTCTGCTCGTCGACGTATTGCTTGATCTTGCCGTCGGAGTCGCAGGTCAGGTCTTGCAGCACGGCGCGGCGCAGCGGCTCTTCGTCGAGACGGTGCAGCGGCAGAATCGGCAGGACCTGGCCGATGGCCCAGGTGTCCGGCAAGCTCTGGAATACCGAGAAGTTGCAGATGTACTTGTCGGCCAGCTTGTCGTTGAGTTCGTCCAGCACTTGGCGGTGCGAGCGCTGACGGGCTTTCAACGAGTTGTGCAAGCGACGGCACACGGCAAAGTAGCACTGCTCGGCGAGGGCTTTTTCCGCCAGGGTCAGTTTGCCGTCAGCGTACTGGGTGGCCACGTCGCTCATGTAGTGAGTGGCGCGCCAGTAGGTTTCGGTGACCATTTCGATGTCGGTCGGGCCCAGCAGGTCCACCAGCCATTGCACGGTTTCCGGCAGGCTTTCCTTGTTTTCGATGACCGGGATTTCGTCGTTGTGTTTCTCGACGTCGGTCACCTGCACCACCAGCATGGCGTGGTGAGCAGTCAGGGAACGACCGCTTTCGGAGAAGATATTCGGGTGCGGCAGGCTCTGCGCGTCGCAGAACTCCTTGAGCATGCCCACGACCACGCCGGCGTAGTCGTCCATGTCGTAGTTGATCGAGCTGGCGTTACGCGAGTGGGTACCGTCGTAGTCGACGCCCAGGCCGCCGCCCACGTCGATGTGGTCCACCGGCAGGCCGAGGTTGCGCAGTTCGCCGTAGTAACGAATGGCTTCCTTGAACCCGTGCTGGTAATCGGCCAGGTTGGCGATCTGCGAACCCATGTGGAAGTGCAGCAGGCGAATGCCCTGGTCCAGCCCGGCCGCGCGGAAGCGCTCAACCACGGACAACAGCTGCGCCGCCGACAAACCGAACTTGGACTTCTCGCCACCGGTGTCTGCCCATTTGCTCGACGCCAGGGACGACAAGCGCACACGCAGGCCAACCTGTGGCTTGACCTTGAGGTTGGCAGCCTCTTCGATCACCAGGCCGACTTCGGATTCTTTCTCGATCACGATAAACACGTTGTGACCGAGCTTCTGGCCCATCAGCGCAAGGCGGATGAACTCACGGTCTTTGTAACCGTTGCAGACGATGGTGCCGCCCTTCGGCGCCAGGGCCAGTACGGCCAGCAGCTCAGGCTTGGAGCCGGCTTCAAGGCCGATAGACACGTCCTGAGTGGCGATGATGTTCTCGATCACCGCTTCCTGCTGGTTCACTTTGATCGGGTACAGCGCGGTGTACTTGCTCTGGTATTCCAGGCGCTCGATATTGGAATCGAAAGCGCCGGTCAGTTGGCGTACACGGTCTTGCAGGATATCGGGAAAACGCACCAGCAGCGGCAAGGACAAACCGCTTTTGCGCAGCTGGTCGACTTGCTCGTACAGATCGACGGGCGTGCTGTTCGGGCCGTTCGGACGGACTTCAACGCGACCGGCATCATTGATCGCGAAATACCCGGCCCCCCAATGGCGAATCCCGTAAACACTGCGGCTGTCCGCAACTGTCCATTGGCTGCCATCGTCTTTGCGTGTGCGTCGTACGGACATCGAAGTCCCCTATAAATGAAGGCGAAGGCGCCACCTCTCAGGGAGGCTGGCGCAGTCTAAAGAATGAAAATGACGATTTGCCTGTAAGGAAGGTAGACCCCACTCGCAGGACAGAGTTTAGACACAGGTTGGGAAGAGGCTGTCAGCCGCCGGACTTCTTGGCCTTGTAACCGAGCTTGATCAGCTCGGCCAACAGCAGTTCGACGTGATCGCCCTGGATCTCGATGACGCCGTCTTTCAACGCGCCACCGGTGCCACAACGCTTTTTCAGCGTGGTAGCCAGTTCCTTGAGCGCATCTTCAGCCAGGGGCACGCCGGTGATAGTCGTCACCGTCTTGCCGCCACGGCCCTTGCTCTCGCGTCTCACGCGGGCAATACCGTCGCCTTCAGGGATCAGGGTCTGTTTGCAGGTACACGAATCCACGGGCTGACGACAGTCCGGGCAGTGTCGACCTGCGTCGGTGGAAAATACCAAGCCACCAAGGGCGGCGAAGGATGCGGCTTTTTTGGCCACCGGCAATCCTCTTGGGAGGATGAAGACTGATCGGCGCGCTCAAGCACGACCGACCGCGAAGCCCCACTCAGGCAGGGGCAGCGCTACCGAACCGCCAAGGTGGCTCGGGTGAAAAGTCGCGCAGTGTAACGGCAAAAGGCCGACTTGCTAAGGGCCAAATGGCGCCAATTTATGCAACTTTAGCGACGCGAGGCCAGATAGCGGCGCAAGCCCTCTTGTGCGTCCGGGCAGTAGGGCTTTTGTTCGGCCTCCTGCAGGACAATTTCGATGGGCAAAAAGCGCGCTTCCATGACTTCTTCGGGCTGCAACCGCAGGGGGCCATCCCACACGGCGGAATAGGATCTGCACCAGAGCCGGTTGTTACCGTCCTCGAAGTAGAAATGATCATGCTCGACCAATTCCACCCCGCCCACACCCAGTTCTTCCTCCAGCTCACGCGCTGCAGAGTCGGCGTACTCTTCCCCGGCCGCCACCATGCCGCCGGCCGCCGTATCCCAAAATCCTGGGTACATGGCTTTGCTCAGGGTACGCCGGTGCACACACAGCTCGCCGGCAGAGTTGAACAGGAAGATAAACGTGCAGCGGCCAATCAGGCCGCGCTGGCGAAGGTCGGACCTGACGAGGGTGCCGAGCAGGTTGTCCTGCTCGTCGACCCAGCAAATCAGTTCAGCATCGGAAGCCGCACGGTGCGCGGCCTCCTGTTGAGAAGCGTCCATCATCAACCCTGGTTAAGCAACTGACGCAGATCAATCACCGCAGCGTTGGCCCGCGAGATGTAGTTGGCCATCACCAGCGAGTGGTTCGCCAGTACGCCGAAGCCGCTGCCGTTGAGGATCATCGGGCTCCAGACAGGTTCTTGGGAGGCTTCCAGCTCACGGATGATCTGGCGCACGCTGACCGTGGCGTTTTTCTTGGCCAGTACGTCGGCGAAGTCAACTTCGATAGCGCGCAGCAGATGGGACAGTGCCCATGCCTGGCCACGGGCTTCGTAGAACACGTTGTCGATCTGCATCCATGGGGTTTCCACCACTTCTTCGTCGACCTGCGGCACTTCACCCGGTGCCAGGGCTTCGGTTTTCAGTGCGGTGTTCAATTTGACCCGGCCCACGCTGGCCGACAGGCGTTGGGACAACGAACCCAGACGGGTAGCAACATCACCCAGCCAGTTGTTCAGGTTGTCGGCACGCGAATAGAACAGTGCGCCGCGTTGGTTGGGGTCGGACAGGCGCGCTTCATAGCGGTTCAGGGAGTTGATGCCTTCCTGATACTCCGACTCGCTCGATGGCAGCACCCAGCTCTTGTTGTCGAAGTTGAAGCGCGGCTCGGCCTTCGCCAAGTCGGCGTCTTCAGCCGACTGCGACTGGGAACGGGCGAAATCTTTACGCAAGGCACGGGTCAGGTCGCGCACTTGCACCAGCACGCCGTATTCCCAGCTCGGCATGTTGTCCATCCACAGGCCCGGCGGGAAACGGTCGTTGGAAATATAGCCACCTGGCTTGTTCAGCAAGGTGCCGACCACGGTCTTGAGGGTTTCGACGGTGGTATAGCCCACCACCATCTGCTTGCCTTCTTTCTCGGCAGCAATTTGCGCGTTCTGCTGGACCGGGAACAGCGCCGGCTCTTCGCTCCAGTACCAACCAAGGGCACCTGTGACCAACAGGTACAAGCCAAGCACGCTAAGCAGCGCCCGACTCATCAGCAGGGTACGAAAATAGCTGCGGTTGGCCGACTTTGGCTCAGGGGCGGGGCCTTTGGCACTGCCTGCGCGGTTTTTCCAGTCCAGCATGGCGATATCCTTTCAATCACTTGAGTTCATGCACTTGAATTGACGGCGTGCGTTCAAACACTCCGACCACAACCCTACCCCATCGTGCCCGCCCATGCGGGGCTTTTCACCAAACTGGCGCGCGGGAAGCATTCGACTATAAAGGATGCACGCGTTTTACGCTGTGCGACTGTTAGGTCATTAACTGAATATCGCCGACATGCAGTTAATTGACATATGACACTCATCCCGCTGACAAGAGGTGCTAGCATAGAGCCATCAGTTCGACCTCAGCATGCACCCTTACTAGTAGTCAGGATATGACCGAGCCAGAAGACCCCAGCCGTGAGCGTCTCAAGCAGCACTTTGCCCAGCGGGTAATTCATCAGGCACGTCAAATTCTTGAGATCTGGCAGCGCCTGCAACGCAGCGAATGGTCAGGCGCCGACCTCTCAGAACTCAGTGAGGCCAACCTGCGCCTGCTGCGCTTCGCTGAGCGTTTTGAGCAACCCGAACACGGCCAGTTGGCACGCAACATCGGTGAATCACTCAAAGCTGTTGATGAAAATCGTGGCCGCCTGAGCAGCCAACTGATCACCGAACTCAATCGCTTGATGCAGCGCCTGTCCCGCACCGGCCTGCGCCAGGGCGACCAGCTGGAACAAACCTTCCTGCCGCCGATGCGCAAGCCGATCTACGTGATGCTGGCCGATCACGACCGCGCTGAGCGCCTGGCCAAGCAGCTGGAATTTTTTGGCATGAGCGCCCAATCCCTGGACAGCGTGGCAGCGTTTCGCGCGTCCATGGCCGAGCGCCTGCCGTCGGCAATCGTGATGGACGTGGATTTCTGCGGCCCAGGCCTGGGCCTCAAGCTCGCTGCCGAAGCCCAGGAAGGCCTGGAGCAAAAGCTGCCGCTGTTATTTTTCAGCCTGCACGAAACCGATACCCCGACCCGCCTGGCAGCCGTGCGCGCCGGTGGCCAGGAGTTTTTGACCGGCACACTGGAAGCCTCCAGCCTGCTGGAAAAAATCGAAGTGCTGACCTGCGTCGCCCAGTACGAGCCCTATAAAGTGCTGATCATCGACGACTCGCGCGCCCAGGCGCTGCACACCGAGCGCTTACTCAACAGCGCCGGGATCGTCACCCGCACCTTGATTGAGCCGATCCAGGCCATGGCGGAACTGGCGGACTTCCAGCCCGACCTGATCATCCTCGACATGTACATGCCCGCCTGCACCGGCACCGAACTGGCCAAGGTGATCCGCCATAACGACCGCTATGTGAGCGTGCCGATCATTTACTTGTCGGCCGAAGACGACCTCGACAAGCAATTGGATGCGATGAGCGAAGGCGGTGACGACTTCCTCACCAAGCCGATCAAACCGCGCCACCTGATCACCACCGTGCGCAACCGCGCCGCCCGCGCCCGCCACCTCAAGGCGCGAATGGTGCGCGACAGCCTGACCGGGCTGTACAACCACACCCATATCCTGCAATTGCTCGAAGACTGCAGCTTCCGCGCGCGCCGCGAGAACAAGCCGCTGAGCTTTGCCATGCTCGACATCGACCACTTCAAGCGCGTGAATGACAGTCACGGCCACCCGATGGGCGACCGCGTGATCAAGAGCCTGGCGCTGTTTCTCAAGCAGCGTTTGCGCAAGACCGACTACATCGGGCGCTACGGCGGTGAAGAATTCGCCATCGTGATGCCCGACACCGACCTGGAGTCGGCCTGCAAGGTGCTGGATGAAATCCGCGGGCGCTTTGCCGAAATCCACTATCCGGCACAACCCCAGGACTTGTGGTGCACTTTCAGCGCCGGGCTGGTTGAGTTGTGCGACGGCTCCGACAGCCTGATGATGGCCGCCCAGGCCGACGAGGCGCTGTATCGCGCCAAGCATGCCGGACGCAACCGTGTGCAAGCCGCGCGCGCATCAAAGCAAAGTGCCACCTTTTCACCGGAATCCACTGATTCCGTCATAACGCTGTAATGAAAACGCAATAACTTCAGGCACTTACCTTTTGCTGTCGGTTGAAACCACGCATGCGCCTGAAGCTGCTGACCAATCTCAATACCCTTCTTCTGGTGGCCGTGTGCCTGGCACTTGGGGCGACGCTGTGGTGGTCGCAGCGGGCGCTTGAAAGGCCGTATTTGCTGATGGAGCGCTACCTGGGGTTGTCCCAGACGTTCCAAAACCAAGCTGCGCGCAATATCGACGAGTACCTGGCGAGCGGCGACGCCCTGCGCCTGAGCAGCGCCAGCCAAAGCCTGGAAAACCTGCTGCAACATCTGGATGAATTGCCCGCTGATCTGGCGCAGAACCTGCGCCCCAGCCTGGTGGCCCTGGATGCATTCAGCAAGACCGACTTGCTGGCCGCCGGCAAGCTGGCCGGCGACCCACAAGCGTTGCTGCTGCAAGCAGAGCGCGAATTGGGCGCCAATCTGGACCAGTTGAGCCAGTACGCCATCAGCGTCAATTCCCCTGAAGCCGCACGCTACTTGCCGCCACTGCTGACCGCGTCCCAGCACCTGGGCAGGTTGTCCCTGGCCCGCGACAAGCTGGTGAGCAGCGGGCGCGCGGAGTTGGCCGATGATGTTGAGCGCGAAGTCGCCAATATTCGCGCCCAAGCCGACGTACTGGGGCAACTGCCATTGCTTGGCGTCAAAGCCAGCAGCGAGTCCAACACCGATGATTTTTCCGCCTTGATGGGCCTGGAAAACACTGAAAAAACCGAAGCCCAGGACACCGGCGTCGACCTCAAGCGCGAGCTCAACAGCCTGCTGACCCGCTACCCCGCCGAACTCAAGCGCACCCGCGAACAGATCCAGCAACGCGCCGACCTGGCCGCCAGCACCCACCAGAAGATCAACGCCGTGCAACAGGCCATCGCTGGGCTTGAACCTGTCGTACGCGCACAACATGGGCTCATCCAAGGCGAAGTACGCCTGATGCAAGGGGTGATGATCGGCCTGATCCTGCTGATCGCGCTGTTGATCGACACCCTGCAACGCCGCTTGGCACGGGTGCTGACCAATCTGGCACCCGCCCTATCCACCTGGGCCGAAGGCAACTTCAGCCAGCCGATCGCACTGGGCAAGACCAACCGCGAACTGCGCGACATTGAAGCCTCTCTGAACCGTTTGCGCGCTTACTTGGTGGACTTGGTGGGCACCATTCGCGGCAATGCCGAAGAAGTGGCCGGCAGCAGCCGCGCCCTCGCCGAACTGAGCAGCGGCCTGCATGACGGCGCTGAACGCCAGGCGGGCGACACGGCGCAAATCCGCGACTCCCTGGGCGAACTCGAAGCGACCATCCAACAGGTCGCCGGCGATGCGAGCCAAGCCGCCAGCGCCAGCCGCAGCGCGGGCCAGGCGGTGGAACAAGGCCAGCGGGTGATCGGCCTGAGCCTGACCGGTTTGCATGCATTGGTCGGCGAAGTGCAGCAAAACGCGCAGATGATCGAGAAACTTGCTGAAGAGTCCGCCACCATCGGCGGCGTGCTCACCGTTATTCGCTCGATTGCCGACCAGACCAACTTGCTGGCACTCAACGCCGCCATCGAAGCCGCCCGCGCCGGGGAGGCCGGACGTGGATTTGCTGTGGTCGCGGACGAAGTACGTACTCTCGCCCAGCGCACCGCCGGCGCCACCGCCGAAATCCAGGGTTTGATCACCGGCCTGCAAAACGCCGCCCACCAGTCAGTGGAGGGCATGCGCGCCCAGGTCGAACACGCCGAATCCACCGCCCAGCAAGCTCAAGCGGCTGACGGCGCGCTGGATGAAATCGTCGGGGCAATCCAGACCATTTCCGACACTGCTGTGCGGATTGCCGATGTGACGGCGCAGCAGAGTGGTGCGGTGAGCGAGATTCGCGATAACAGTGAGCGAATTCATCAGTTGGGTGAGGATAATTTGCTGCGCATCGGCCAAGGCCGAAGCCAGGGCGAGCACCTGTTGGTGCTGGGTGGGCAGCTCAATACCGCTGTGCAGGCGTTCCGCGTCTGACCTGCCCCATGCAGATCCAAAATCAAATGAAGATCAACATGTGGGAGGGGGCTTGCTCCCGATTGCGGTGTGTCAGTCTCAGCACCTGTAACTGATCCACCGCTATCGGGAGCAAGCCCCCTCCCACATTTGATCTCCACGGGATTCAAGGGCGTATTACCAATGACCAGATCTCGACCACCAGTCACAAATTTTGCGCAATCCTCGCTAATCGTGCTGCCTACTGCATAGAACTGGACAGTCACAAAGGCTTTGCGGCATAGTCGCCGGGTTCTGCCGTACTCCCATCAATAACAAGGAACAGCCGATGGCGACCCTACTGGTTCTTCACGGACCCAACCTGAACCTGCTCGGCACCCGCGAACCGGGCGTCTACGGGGCTGTGACCCTGGATCAGATCAACCTTGATCTGGAGCGACGGGCTCGTGAAGCTGGCCACCATCTGCTCTACCTGCAAAGCAATGCCGAGTACGAATTGATTGATCGCATCCACGCCGCGCGCGGCGAAGGTGTGGACTTCATCCTGATCAATCCCGCCGCTTTTACGCACACAAGTGTTGCATTACGTGACGCGCTGCTAGCGGTGAGCATCCCATTCATCGAAGTGCATTTATCGAACGTGCATAAACGCGAAGCTTTCCGCCATCACTCGTACTTCTCCGACGTAGCGGTAGGAGTGATCTGCGGCCTTGGCGCCAGCGGTTACCGACTGGCCCTGGAGGCCGCCCTGGAACAACTTGAACAACCGGCCAAGCGCCCCTGACCGACCCTTGGGAGTTGATGATTCATGGATATCCGTAAAGTTAAGAAACTGATCGAACTGCTGGAAGAATCCGGTATCGACGAGCTGGAAATCAAGGAAGGCGAAGAGTCCGTCCGGATCAGCCGCCACAGCAAGACCCCGGCCCAACAGTTCTACGCGCCACAGATGCAAGCACCGGCTCCGGCCGCTGCACCTGCTGCCGCGCCAGCCGCTGCCGCCGCACCTGCTGCCCCGGCCGCTCCTGCACTGAACGGCTTCGTGGTCAAATCGCCAATGGTCGGTACGTTCTACCGTACCCCGGCACCGACCTCGCCAGCCTTCGTTGAAGTCGGCAAGACTGTGAAAGTGGGCGACACCATCTGCATCGTTGAAGCGATGAAAATGATGAACCACA